>JGI2924J29684_1078621_pt1 | contig 83094 bp, 70 predicted proteins | sample BenlonsequencITS_FD_29684 | JGI IMG/M metagenome (IMG submission 29684)
CGAAAAATAAATAACCACTTTGTAATCAAGAGGTTGAAAATTGAATTTAACTAATATCCGGGTTTACCGGACAACAATGAAAAGAAATGAAAAAATTTCATGCTTAAATATTTCATCTATTATTTCTTTAGGCACTGGGATTTTGTTCGTACTAATTTTCTCATCACTAAATGCTTATTATAATGGCTAAACAAAAACCGAATCCCGCCACTCCCCCACCAAGTAGAGAAGGTAATAAAGGAAGGACCACCCCAAAACCCTCAATAAGGCCAAACCCTGTCCCATCTAAAAAATAAGGCAGTTGTTTAAACATTGGAAATTGAATCCTTTTAATTGTGAAGATAGAAGCATTTTGAAGAATATGTTTAAAACTAAACTTTATGGAGGACAAAAATAGATTCATTTTAAAAGGGAAAGCAGTAGATAGGTATTTTGATTTAAATGACTCCCTAATGGAGTTTCATAAGCTCTTTACCTACGAGAGCAAAGATGATAGAACCATTGCTATTTTGGGAGGAACGTTTTTAGAAATGATTTTAGAGCATATTCTGTATGCTTTCTTCCCAGAAGATGAAAAAGAAGTAGAGGAAATGATGCTTTTCAATCAACCCTTAGGAAATTTTAGTGGTAAAATCAAGATGTGCTATTGCCTTGGACTGATCGATAAAGTCATAAAAGATGATCTGAATCTGGTGAGAAAAATAAGAAATGAATTCGCCCATAATTTATATGCATCCTTCGAGAATGATAAATTAAAATCCTGGTGTTTAGCCTTAAAATGGCATAGGGTTCTAATTTCTTCTACCCCTCCATTAGAAGCAAATGCAAGAGATTATTTCCGAGTAGGGGTAAATAGTCTGATCATGCATTTGAATGGCTGTGTATCAATTGCAAGGGCTGAAAAACGTACTATTAAAAATGACTTTTGAGATTATTAAAATGCGAATTTGTTAATATGACTTAATGGTTAATAGCTCCAAAATCTTTTAAATATGATCAAAGGACGACATTCAACTCCAGCAGAAATGCTTATGGAGTCTTTAGATGAATTATTGTTTGCTGTTAAATACTGTGTCACTTATAAAAAAAGTGACCGTAAATTATGGGTAGAACCACATGCGCTGGGAGGTATTTTGGGTTTCCCTGCAACCACATTGCTTTTTACCATTGTTGATACTATAGGTAGTTATTGCGATAACTTAGAAGTTGAAATAGATGGTAAAAAAAGAAAAATAAGACCCGGTGATGTCAAATCTCATTATTATATTCTTAATAGTGAATATTTCAATCTAAACTTATCTTATAATGATATTTTGCAATTATATAGATATGCTAGGAGTACCTTGTCTCATAATTCCATAATAGGTAAAGAAATTCTACTCCATCCTAGGGGGGCTAAACCATTTATTAAAGTTAATTCTCAAAGTGGAAAGGGACGCTATACTATTTATATATTGAGCTTTTATGAAGCTTGTATGACAGCAGTGGCATTGTTTAAAGAAGATATTAATGATATTGTCCCTTCCTCAGAAAATGGAAGAGGCTTTAAAAGTTGAGATTGAGGGGTTAGAGTGGTGTATCAAGATGGTTTTCATGATTTGGTAGGGATCTAAGTCAGATTCATCGAATAACCGGAATCAATTGTTCTGTATTTCCAAACAATTGAAGATATAAAAAAATACCGGGTATTTATTTATTGTTGTTTTTAGGTTGTTGGCACTCTAATAGGTGATCAAATACCGAATAAATCTTGGGAGGAAAAAAACTTAATTTTTTTTCGGGACCCTGAAAAGGACCCTGAATTAAAAACAAAAACCCTAACTCATTGCTTTTAAGCGAGTTAGGGTTTGTTTGTGCAGAGGAGGAGGGATTCGAACCCCCGGTACCTCGCGGTACAACGGTTTTCAAGACCGCCGCAATCGACCACTCTGCCACTCCTCTATAGGTGTTGAGGTTTTCAAGATGACATTAAATCGATACTTTCTGCCATCCTGCCTGCCGTTAGGTAGGTCCTCTGGATCTGTTGCGTTATGTTTGTAGGACAATTGTGTTTGTCTTACGGTTTGCAAAGGTACTACTTCTTGTGAAATTCACAATGGTTTTGGAAATTAAAATTTGTTCTTTGCAGTAACTTGCTGGCTTGTTGGGGACTAATTTTTGGCGGGGTGTTTCTTTTTTATGGCTTTGGCCAAGCTTACATTGATCTCAAAACAGCCCAAAATGATAAATGAGGTGATCAGTATCCAGAGCATGAGCGCGATCATCGTACCAATGGAGCCGTAGAGTTTGTTATACGAAGCGAAGTTGTTGAGGTAAAAAGAAAATAGGTAAAAGGCCAGTGTGATCAACAGGCCGGCGGTAATGGATCCTGCGGAAAAAAAATGAAACCGGTCATGGACGGCGGGGGCAAAGTGGAAGATAAAGGAGGTGGCCAACATGAACAGAAAGAGGAGTACAAAAAAACGCAAGCCAGCCACCAGCAGGTAAAGGATATAGCTGCTGCTGGAGACCACGCCATAGTCCGTGAGCAAGGAGAGCGCTTTGTTTCCGAATATCATCACCAGTACAGCTGCACAAAGGTTGAGCACCAGAAAGACAATGATCATCACCGCGATCAGCCGGGTTTGGATAAATCCCCTGTTTTCACGCGTCTTGTAGCAGGCGTTGAAGGCACTAATCAAGGAGACAATGCCATTGGTGGACAGGTATAATGCCATAAAGAAGCCCACTGACAGCATGCCCTGTCGGGGGCGGTTGATGATGTCCTGTACCGTGGCTTCGGTACCTTCGTAAAGCGGGGCCGGGAGGACCTCTTTTACCAAAAACAGGATGTTTTCGGGGGTGACTTCCGGAAAGAACACTTCGATAAAGGGCAGCAGGTTAAGCAAGAACAAGATCAGCGGAAAGAGGGCGATCGTGAAGTTAAATGCCACGGCACTGGCCCGGTCATCGATCTCGTCCTTTTGGATCTGATGGATGAAAATTTTTCCTACATCATAGAGGTTCTGATCTGGATTTTTTAAATGGACATGGCGAAGCTTTTGAGCATATCCATCCAGCGCTTGCAATATGTGATGCACCTTTTTTTTGACCATTCGTGCTGTTGGCTAAAAGTAAGCGTTTAATAAATCTAACAAATTCGCCGGAGGTCTGCACGGTCGGTGGTCGTCTTTTTTGAGAAAGGTAAGCACGGTATGGCCTTTATGGATCAGTTCCTGGCCTTCATTCGTGATTTCATAATCAAACCTGATCTTTACCCCCGGCATTTCCTTAATGGTCGTTTTGATCGTCAATAGTTCATCGTATCGCCCAGGCCTGATGTACTTGCTGTAGCTTTCTAGTACAGGCATCATGATGCCCTGGTCTTCCATATCCTTGTACGAAAAACCAATTTGCCGTAGGGATTCTACACGGGCCACCTCAAAATACATGGCGTAATTGCCATAGTAGACATATCCCATTTGATCTGTCTCGGCATATCGTACTCTTACTTGGGTTTCTGCAGTAAACATAGGCTAGTAGACATTTGCTTTGTTAAGCGCGTTTTGGTATTTCCGAGCTTGGATCAGGTGGTCGCGGAGGTTGGTAGAAAAAACATGATAGCCCGAAAAGTCCTCTTTTGCGCAGAAATATAAGTAATCGTGGTGCGCGTAATTCAATACGGCATCCAGCGAGGAGATGTCAGGGAGGTTAATAGGACCGGGAGGCAGCCCGGTGTGAAGATACGTGTTGTATGGACTGTCGATTTCTTTGTGGACGTTGAGCACGCGCTTTATGCTGAAATCACCCAAGGCAAATACCAAAGTAGGATCCGCCTGAAGGGGGATATTACGTTCTAGCCTGTTGATGTACACGCCAGCGATGGTTGGTCGTTCGTCCTTTTTGGCTGTTTCGGCCTGCACGATGGATGCCAAGGTGGACACTTCGATTCTGCTCATGCCGAGGGAATCTGCCTTGGCTATCCGTGGCTTGGTCCAAAATTTATTGTACTCTCTGTACATCCGGTCAAAGAGTTGCTCAGGGCTAGTGTCCCAATACACCTCGTAGGTGTTGGGGATAAACATGCTCATGATGGTCTCTTCGTTAAAATCAAATTTGCGGATATAGACACTGTCCTGCAGCAGGGCCAGGAATTGGTCTTGGGAGATTTCCAGGTTCTTTGAGATTTTTTCCGAAAGGTCTTCCTTGGTTCGGATGTTATTGAACGTGAGGTCGATCGGGGTTTGCCGCCCAGACCGAAGGAGCGTAACGAGCTCTTTGTTCGATAGTTTTGGTGGAATGATATACCGACCGGGTTTGACATTTTCCTGATATTTCAGCATTTTGGCTACGAAGCTGAAGGAGATCACATCGGTGATGATGTTGTGCTCGGAAAGGCTGTCAGAAACCTGTTGGAAGGTGGCATTGCTGGGGATTTTTAGCTCTGCGGGAACATCTGATTCCGTGAGGGTGTTTGGACTGAAGAAGACTTGATAAAAATAAAACGCAAATGAGCTTACCAATACGGATATGGCGATCATTGCGATCATGTAATACTTTTGATTCTTTTTTGTGATCATGGTTAATTTATCGAGGCATTTCCTAGCTAGGCACAAAAATAGGGAAATGATATGAGTGAAGATACTTATTCATACACAAATGTACGCAACTGGTAAAAAGTGTTAGTTGTTTGGTGCTAAATTTGATACATTGACATCTATAACAGTCTAAACTGAAATTTATTTTATGGCCGCTTCTTTTATCAAAATCTATCCTGAAAACCCCAATCCGCGCGAGGTAAACCGAGTGGTGGAAGTACTTCGGCGGGGTGGTGTGGTCATTTATCCTACGGATACCATTTACGGGATTGGATGTGATATTTACAATCAAAAGGCCATAGAAAGGATTTGCCTGATCAAGGGTGTAAAGCCCCAGAAGCAGAATTTCTCCTTTATCTGCTATGATCTCAGCAATATATCCGAATATACACGGGTGGTCAGTACGCCAGTGTTCAAGGTGATGAAGAAAGCCCTTCCCGGACCGTTTACCTTTATTTTGGATGCCAATAACAAGGTGCCCAAATTACTGCACAGTAAAAAGAAAACTGTCGGGATACGCATCCCGGACCATAGTATTCCACGTATATTGGTTAAAGAACTAGGCCAGCCCATTGTCACGACTTCCATCAGGGATGAAGATGATGTGCTGGAGTACAGCACTGATCCTGAACTGATTTATGAAAAATACAAGGATCTGGTGGATGTCGTCATTGACGGGGGCTATGGCAATAATGTTGCCTCTACAGTCGTCGATTGTACAGGGGATGAGATCGAAATCCTCCGGCAAGGCCAAGGGGATTTGGAAGAGATGCTTTAGGTGGGGAGGTAAACAGGAATAGCCCAAAGTTTTGACTATTTTTGGGCATGGAAAAGAAAGTGATTTGTGCGGATTTGTTTTACCTGCCTCCCATAGAGTTCTTTGTGGCAATAGCTGACGCCGATCAGCTTATCATCGCGGGGGATGATCGTTATCAAAAGCAGACTTACCGTAATCGGGCACATGTACGCCTGGCGAATAAAGTAGAGAGTTTGAGCATACCGGTTATAGGAGGGAATAAAAAGGTCCACTACCGGGACGTAAAAATAGATTATAAGCAAAAATGGAAAAATATTCACCTACGAGGAATCCGTAGTGCATACGGAAAAGCACCTTTTTTTGAATATTTCTTTCCATATTTTGAAGCGATTTATGAAAAAAACATTGACAATTTGTACAGTTTGAATTTGGAACTACTGACACTTTGTCTGAAATTAATGAAGGTGAAAACCAAGGTATCCATTGGGACAAAAGAGGAAGATTATTCTACCTGTGAGGACCTGAGGAGAATTATAGTGGCAAAGGAGCCGTTTGAGCAAAGAAATATTTATGAACCGTATCCATATGTTCAGCTCTTTGGCTCAGACTTTGTACCTAACTTAAGCATTATCGATTTGTTGTTTTGTGAGGGGCCGCTGGCCAATGAAATAATCTCACAATCGAAAAAAAAGAAATGAACAATCTGCAAAAGGATTGTGTTTTTAAAACAAATTCGGTAAAATTATATAGAGAATTATTAACAATTCAGAAAGGAACTAAATGGAAGCAAAATTTTCAAATAGAGTCAAGGAGGTGATTTCTCTAAGTCGTGAAGAAGCTTTGCGCTTGGGTCACGATTATATAGGGACAGAACATCTCTTGCTGGGCATGATCCGTGAAGGAGAAGGTGTCGCTGTTTCCATATTGAAGAAATTAGGAGTGCCTTTGGATGAGCTTCGTAACTCCGTGGAGCGTGCGGTGAAAGGGACGGCCAATCACAACGTGAAGAATTTGGCCAATATCCCCCTGACCAGGCAATCTGAAAAAGTGCTGAAAATTACTTATTTGGAAGCTAAGATATTTAAAAGCCAACTTATCGGAACAGAGCACCTGTTGCTCTCCATCCTCAGGGATGAAGACAACATCGCTACCCAGATCCTGCATAAATTCGATACGACCTACGATACGGTGAAGGAAATGCTGGAATTCCAAACCGATCAGACGCCCCGCTCTGGAGCTGAGGCGGATGATACGGATGAGGAGAGTAGCAAGCTCTTTGGTAGCTCCGGTGGTTCTTCCGGAGGGGGAGGCAAAGGCTCTACCGAGAAGTCCAGGACACCCGTGCTGGATAACTTTGGCCGGGACCTTACCCGAATGGCAGAAGATGACAAGCTGGATCCCATCATCGGTAGGGAAAAAGAAATCGAGCGGGTGGCGCAGATCCTGTCCAGGAGGAAGAAAAACAACCCTATCCTGATCGGTGAACCCGGTGTGGGTAAAACGGCCATTGCCGAAGGACTGGCACTGAGAATAGTTCAAAAGAAAGTTTCCCGCGTGCTGTTTAATAAGCGCGTAGTGACGCTTGATTTGGCATCATTGGTGGCCGGTACCAAGTACCGTGGCCAGTTTGAGGAGCGGATGAAAGCAGTGATGAATGAACTGGAGAAATCTCCAAACGTTATCCTTTTCATCGATGAGCTGCACACCATCGTGGGAGCCGGAGGAGCCAGTGGTTCGCTGGATGCTTCCAACATGTTCAAACCTGCCCTTGCAAGGGGTGAAATCCAATGCATCGGAGCCACTACCTTGGATGAGTACCGTCAATACATCGAAAAAGATGGTGCCCTGGCCAGAAGGTTCCAGATGGTCATGGTGGATGCTACCACTCCTGAGGAGACTGTACAAATCTTGAATAACATTAAGGACAAATACGAGGATCACCACAATGTGAATTACACCCCTGAGGCGATCGATGCTTGTGTGAAATTGTCCGATAGATATATTTCTGACCGCTTCCTGCCAGACAAGGCCATCGATATCTTGGATGAGGCTGGTGCCCGCGTGCACATCAATAATATCCATGTGCCGGATGAAATCCTGAAATTGGAAGAAGAGGTAGAAAACATCAAGGTAGAGAAAAACCGTGTGGTGAAAAGCCAAAAGTATGAAGAGGCTGCGCAGCTAAGGGATCGGGAGAAAAAACTCCTTGAGCAACTGGAGAATGCAAAAGCCAAGTGGGAAGAAGAAAGCAAAACCAAACGTTACACGGTAGAAGAAGATAACGTGGCCGAAGTGATTGCCATGATGACTGGAATCCCTGCCAAGCGAATTGCCCAAAAAGAAGGCAACAAGCTGCTCAATATGGGAATAGAACTTCAAGACAAGGTCATCGGGCAAAACGATGCCATCAAGAAGCTTACCAAGGCCATTCAGCGTACCCGAGTAGGGTTAAAGGATCCTAAAAAACCCATTGGTTCATTTGTTTTCCTAGGCCCTACAGGAGTGGGCAAAACAGAATTGGCCAAGACTTTGGCTACCTACTTGTTTGACAAGGAAGATTCCTTGGTGAGGATAGACATGTCTGAGTACATGGAGAAATTCAGCGTATCCCGTTTGGTGGGAGCACCTCCCGGCTATGTAGGCTATGAAGAAGGTGGGCAGTTGACCGAAAAGGTCCGACGAAAGCCGTATTCTGTGGTCTTGCTGGACGAGATCGAAAAAGCGCACCCTGACGTCTTCAATTTACTACTTCAAGTGCTTGACGATGGGATCTTGACAGACGGTCTTGGAAGGCGTGTGGATTTCAGAAATACCGTGATCATCATGACGTCCAATATCGGAGTGAGAGACTTGAAGGACTTCGGTGCCGGTATCGGTTTTGCCTCCAAGGCAAAACAGGAGAATATGGACGAAGTCATGAAATCTACCATCCAAAGTGCCTTGAAAAAGGCATTCAGCCCAGAGTTCTTGAACAGGCTGGATGACGTGGTGGTGTTTAACTCCCTTAACAAGGATGATATCCATAAAATCATTGATATCACCTTGGAGAAACTGTTTAGCCGGATCACTGAACTGGGCTATAAGATTGAACTGAGCGATAAGGCTAAGGATTTCTTGGCCGATAAAGGTTATGATCAGCAATATGGCGCCAGACCATTGAACAGGGCGATACAGAAGTATTTGGAAGATGCCATTGCAGAGGAAATTCTCAAGGGAGATCTTTCCGAAGGGGATGTGATCAAAGCTGATTATCCCGGTAAAGGAGATGAGTTGAATATTTCTGTTAAGAAAAAGGAAAAAGCAGATTAGATTTTAATAGACGGTTTATTTTTAAAGTGGCTCCAATTGGGGCCACTTTTTTTTTGATCTAGTAAAAAGTGGATGAATCATGGAGCAATTCCTATTTCTACTTGATTCCTGTTTTTATAGTATTGGGGCCTTGATTGACCATTTTATTCCAATGGGTTACATCATCGAGACGTTTACATAATTTAACATGTCATTTACCTGACAGCGAGTGGATTTGGTCTCCTTTTTGTTAATTTTGGGTGATGAAATTTATGTTCCAGGTTATATTGAAACTTACCTTTCTGGTGTCGCTGATGCCTTATCTGCTATCGGAGAAGATATACAGCAAGTACCATGTGCGGATCAATCCTCAGGTGGTGGATTCGATCTATTCCAGTGGAAAGGAAATGGGAGAAGTAAATCGAAAGTTTTTGGATGAAGCCAGTGGGTTGGCGGTAAGCAAAACCCATGATAATGTGCTGTACGCACACAATGACAGCGGAGGGAAACCCATCATTTATAAGCTGGACGCTACTGGAGCCTTGACCGGCAAGATCATTTTGGACAGCACCTATAACCGTGACTGGGAGGATATGGCAGTGGGGCCTGATGCAGCGGGCGAAAAGTCCTATGTGTATGTCGGCGAAATTGGTGATAATGACGGCAAATACCCATCCATCGGCTTGCTGAGATTTGAGGAGCCTACGGTCGATAGTGTAGACATTCATGTACAGCCTCAAACCATCAAATTGACGTACCCGGATGGCCCCAAGGATGCTGAGACATTGATGGTCGATCCTTGGAATGGGGATGTCTATATCGTCAGTAAGCGTGACTCCAGTAATATGCTGTACCGAGTTCCAGCTCAAAAGCTAGAGGAGCAGGAAGCGGTGCTAGAGCCTGTAGGCAAACTCCCCATCACCATGTCCGTAGCAGGTGATATTTCGCCGGACGGCAAAGAAATTATCATCAAAAACTATTGGGTAATCTATTACTGGACACGAGAAGAAGGAGAGTCCTTATGGGAAGCCCTTTCGAGAAAACCAGTCCAGTTGCCATATGTGCCCGAGCCGCAAGGGGAAGCCCTAGCCTTTTCAAAAAACGGCAGCAGCTTTTTTTCCCTTAGTGAAGAGAGGTTTCGAATAAAGCCAGTGCTTTATCAATATTATAAAAAATAGCAGGGCTTGGTGAACGGTAGTTTGTACCTTGCCAAAAGGTTATCAATAACGGGATCATCATGTGTGCACAAACTACTTCTACCATCCTAATGGTCCGTCCGGCAGCTTTTGGCTTTAATCCGGAAACGGCCCTAGACAATAGTTACCAGCAAGAGGATGCCAGGAGCACAGCTGAAATCCAACAGGTGGCTGAACAAGAATTTGACGATGTTGTGGCCTTGCTCCGAAAGAAGGGCGTTCGCGTAATTGTCGCTCAGGACAGCCCCCTTCCCGTAAAACCTGATGCGGTTTTTCCGAATAATTGGTTCAGCACGCACGAAGATGGCAGATTGTTATGGTATCCGATGCTTTCCCCGGTGAGAAGGAAGGAAAGGAGAAAAGACCTGGTAGACATATTGGGCGTCGAAGGTTTTAGGGTCGATGAACTTGTAGATTTTACTTTTTTTGAGGATGCGCAGCAGTTTTTGGAAAGTACCGGCAGTATGGTGCTGGACAGGGAGCATAAAATCGCGTATGCTTGTCTTTCTGAACGCACCCATCCGGAGCCGCTTCACTATTTTGAGCGGTTAATGGACTATCAGGTGGTAAGTTTTCGTGCGGTCCATTCCTCTTCTAAAATCCCCGTTTACCATACGAATGTCATGATGCATGTTGGCAGCCAGCTTGCGGTGGTCTGTCTGGACAGCATTGTGGGTAAATCTGTCAAGCAATGGGTAAAGGAGTCCTTGGAAGGTTCGGGGAAAAAGGTGGTGCCCATCACCATTCCCCAGAAATTTGCCTTTGCCGGCAATATGTTGGAGGTGGACGGTGAAAACGGGAAAAAAATCACCGTGATGTCCGAAACAGCATATCAAAGCCTTAAGCAAGGCCAGCGGCAGGTGATCGAGAAGTATACAGAGGTGGTTGTTGCTAAAATTCCTACCATTGAAAAGGTCGGGGGAGGAGGCGTTAGGTGTATGATGGCAGAGATTTTTTTACCAAAACAAACGGGGCAGCACCCTTAAGTTTCATGTTTCTCCTGTGGTAATTTCCCAATCCATTAGTAAGGAGTGGGAAGAGCAGAATGATAAGAACAGGCATTAAAAAAGTACGGCGAGCCCGTTTTTTCAAAACAGGATCGCTGTACATCATATGTCCGTCTAAGGATCGATCTTCTTTTATGCGTTAAATACCAGTATAGTTAAAAGGTGTAATGCCCTTCAATTCTGCTTTAACATCATCAGAAACATTCAAGGTCTCAATAAAATCCTGAATGGATTCTTGGGTAATGTGCGTGTTGGTACGGGTGAGATCCTTGAGCGCTTCATAAGGTTTGGGGTATCCTTCTCTTCTAAGGATGGTTTGAATGGCTTCTGCCACTACGGCCCAATTGTCCTCTAAATCCGCATCGATGGCAGCTTTGTTAAGTTCAAGTTTGCCCAAGCCTTTTTTGAGGGATTCGAAGGAAATCAGCATATGGGCCAAAGGCACTCCGATTACCCGCAAAACCGTGCTGTCCGTCAGGTCACGTTGCAGACGGCTAATGGGAAGTTTGGCGGCCAAGTGCTCCAATAGGGCATTGGCAATGCCAAGGTTGCCTTCAGCATTTTCAAAGTCGATGGGGTTGACCTTGTGTGGCATGGCAGAAGAGCCGACTTCCCCCGCTTTGATTTTTTGCTTGAAGTAATTCATGCTGACGTATTGCCAAACGTCCTTGGAAAGGTCCAGCAGGATGGTATTGATGCGTTTCAGCCCATCAAATGTGGCCGCCAGGTTATCGTAATGTTCGATTTGGGTGGTAGGAAAGCTTCGCTCCAAGCCAAGGTGATTTTGCACAAAGTTGTTGGCAAAAGCATTCCATTCTTGGTTGGGATAGGCCACCTTATGGGCATTCATATTGCCTGTGGCACCACCGAATTTGGCCGAGTAAGGGACTTGCTGCAGCAGGTTCAGCTGGTTCTCCAACCGCGTGACAAAAACTTGGAATTCCTTTCCCAATCGTGTGGGAGAAGCAGGTTGGCCATGGGTTTTGGCCAGCATGGAAATGTCCTTCCACTCTTCTACTTGGCTGTGGAGTTTGGAAATGACTTCTACCAACACCGGTAGCATCACACGTTCCATTCCTCCTTTCAGCATGAGGGGCGTCGCGGTATTGTTGATGTCCTGAGATGTCAAGCCAAAATGGATGAATTCTTTTTGTGCTTCCAGCCCCAGTTTGTCAAAAGCCTCTTTAAGGAAATATTCGACCGCTTTTACATCGTGGTTAGTGGTCTTTTCGATTTCTTTGATGGCCGCTGCATCTTCTTCCGAAAAGTCGTCAACGATCGCCCGTAGCTTTGGGAAAATATCTTTCGAGATGCCGGTGAGCTGAGGTAAGGGAAGTTCACACAGGGCAATGAAATATTCCACTTCCACCTTTACCCGGTATTTGATAAGGGCAAATTCAGAAAAGTAAGCTCTCAAGGGAGCGGTTTTGCTTCCGTATCTTCCGTCTACTGAGGATACTGCTGTCAGCGTATTTAAATTCATGGTGATGCTTTTTTGAAATTGTATGACGATGCAAAAATAAATGTTTAATGCTTAAAAGCCCTTTAATTTGATGGTAATTTCAAGCGGGATAGGTTTTATGAAAAAAGTAACGTCGATTGAGGTGCCTTTTTCATCTGATTCAAGGTCAATGGTGGGCATTTCTCCGGTGATGCCTTGGAACCGGCTCCTGAGCACGGCCGAAAGGCCGAGGTGGCATGCATAAAAAAAGGCTGCCCTTTGAGCAGCCTCTTAAAAATCAAACGTGTTGGTTTAGCAATATTTTAATAATTGGGGTAATTTCTGATAACCTGAATGCTGAGGTTTTTTTCTGATGTTGCCCCGCTTTCCGGATTGACATAACCTCTTACGATGACGGTATATACCCGCTCAGCACGGAGGTCAAGGTCTTCTGCAGTGAGGCTGATCTCTCCGGTACCTTCCACGGTGAAGGTGGTCAGGTCAGCATCGATCTCCACAAAATCAGTGACACTCTTGAAAGCTTCTCCATCAAAAAGAGGAGTTTCTTCATCATTGATATACAGGTCCAGTGCCGGAGCGTCTGGAGACAGGTTTACCAGTCGGACGAGAGCCTTGTCCGCTGCGGGGGAATCCCAGTCATCTTCGGCTTGTACGATCCCCATATCGGCATCCTCCCCATCAATAAAGAAAAAAGAGTACACTTGATTTTCTTCAAGGGTCACCGTCGTATCCAATAATGAATTATTGGCATTTCTGTTTTTGAAAGAAAGGGTTCTTTCTCCGGTATAGAAATTACCATAGTTGAAATAATCAGTGTACTTAAAGTCGTAAGTACTGTAGGGAGGCTTGCTGACGCCATCTGCATAAATGGTCACTGCTCCAGTTTCGGGAGATCCATGATAAAAGGATACATAGGCTAGCGGACCGTCATAGTAATCGATTTCGTCGTCATCCAAGCAGCTGGTGATCAAAAGGGGTGAAAGCGCAAGGAAAAGAAGTCCTAGACTTTTTTTCCATTTGGTAAGGAAATTGGTTTTGTTTAATCGCGTTAACATAATCACGTTGGTTTAATCTATTTTACTCTCTTTCTGATAAACAGGTTTTGTTCTCGAAACGTAAGCATCTGCAAAAACGCTACACCAGAAGAAAAATATTTTTAAGGGCTATAGTTTCTTCCTGAAAGTTGAACCTCTTTTGGTGGTGTGTAGTTTAAAAAGGGATTTTACTTGGGGATTAAAATGGTTTTTAAAAAATCGGTCTTAATTTTGATGCCTGAAAGGATGCGTGTTTCATTTACGACATAAAACAATGATATTCAATTTATTCAAAAAGCATAAAGGAGAGAAGAAGAGGGGTAGTCAGTATTTATCCCTGAAAGTTCGTGAAGTGGTAAGGGAAACACCCGATGCAGTCACGATTTATTTTGAGCAGCCAGAGCCTTATTTGGAGTATAAGCCGGGACAGTTCCTGACCTTGATCCTGGACATCAATGGCAAGGAAGAACGCCGCTCCTACAGCCTATGTACCTCGCCGTATGTGGATCCGCATCCGGGGATCACAGTGAAGCGGATAGCAGGTGGCGTGGTCTCCAATTACCTCAATGAATCCATAAAGCCGGGAAAGACCATCGAGGTGATGAAGCCCATGGGACATTTTACGGCAGACTTCCATTCCAAAAATAAAAATCACTTTATCATGATCGCGGGAGGAAGTGGCATTACTCCGATCATGGGCATTGCTAAATCAGTCCTGATCAATGAACCCGAGTCCAAGGTGACGCTGATCTACTGCAACCGTTCGGAAGAGCAGGTGATTTTTGACCAGGCCATCCAAAAGCTCGTAAACGAGCAAAAAAGACGTTTTGAAGTGGTCCACACCCTTTCCAGGCCTTCCGGTGATTGGTCGGGCTTGCAGGGGAGATTGGACGAGCAAATGATCGAGCAAGTGCTGGAAGAAAAGCATTTTGCTGCAGCCGATAAGGAATTGTATTATTTATGTGGACCTGAGGGATTGATGGAGGCCAGTGTAGAGGCCTTGTTAAAGTTGGACGTGCCGCATGAAAACATCCATCGGGAAAGCTTTTATACCTCTTCTTCTGAAGAAGCAGAAAAGGAGGCGGAGACGGATGCTGCTGACCAACCTGCCCTGACCAGATCGGTGACCATTGACCTGGAAGGGGAAGAACACACCTTTGAGGTGCCACCAGGCAAAACCATACTGGAAGCAGGCTTGGATGAGGGCTATGACATGCCTTACAGTTGCCAAAGTGGTCTCTGCACTGCATGTCGCGGACGACTGTCCAGTGGAGAGGTGAAGATGGAGCAGGATGCCGGGCTTTCGGATGGAGAAAAGAAAGACGGCTACATCCTGTGCTGTGTGTCGTACCCTAAGAGCGGAGATGTAAAAGTAGATATCGGATAAGGGAGTAAGCATGAAACAGAAATATTGGATATTGGAGCGTAATGTGTTGATATTGATAGCGATTCCGCTTCCTGTATTTGCCTTTGCATACCTTTACACTACGAGCGGTAACATGGAACTTTCCATTCCATCCTTTCCCGCATGGCTGAATGGCGTGGTGTTGGCGGCCATCATCGTGTTACTTGCCTTCAGCTATGTGAGGTTTAACCGTGGGATGAAAACCATAAAGGGGCGTGACATCCCGATAGAGGACAAGGTTCAGGAGTATGGGCGACTGACGATGGCCCGCTTTTGGCAGTTGTTCATAGCGGGATTTTTATGTGCCTTTGGCCTGATCGTTTATGAGAATCCCGGATTTACGGTTGCCTATGCCGTCACGTTGATTTTGACCTCCTTGGCCAAGCCTACCCCTGACAGGATTATCCGTTTACTACGGCTTAAGGGTGAGGATAGAGAGGCCGTAGAAGGCCTGAAAGTTCGGGAAGGATAAAAAAATGGCGCCAAGGAAAAGGTGTCTTTCATCTTTTCCTTGGCGCCATTGAGGGAGCAATCCATATGCTGGGGGCTTCCCTAAAAGGAGGTATTAAAACTATTTGAGCCACAGCTGAAAAAAAGGATGAGCACAGCTTGGCAATGCCTTAGGCACTGATCTGTTCTTGTCAGCCTTCATCCGTGACCGAATAGAAGCCAACGGGGGAAAGCCATAAATTTAGCCATCGAAATAGCCTAGCCCCCAACTTTTCCGCCTGATCTCTGTTTACTTTATGATCACACGAAGTTGGCCGACTTACTCGATGGAGATCATGCCCGAGCCAATTTTTCCGGTGATGGTATAAGGGGCTTGATTGTTAATGACCAAGTGGTCGCTGGAATTACTCCCACCTACTTTTACCATGCCGCTGCCAGCCCTCAAGTCGTAATTATACTTGTCCAAATCTGCTTGGGCCTTGATGTGAAAGGCTCCCGAATTGCCATTAAAGCTGGTGTTTGGCCCAAACCCTACCTTTTTTGCTTTTACATGCCCAGAGGAAAGTTTCATGCTGCCTATGGTAGAGACGTCTTCGAGTGAAGCACTTCCGGAAGTCACGCTGATATTTACTTCACCTGCGATGTGTTCGGCTTCTACTTTTCCACTGCTAGAGCTGATGTCCGTATTGCCTTTGATGTATTCGAGGGATGCCATGCCACTGCTGACCTTGCAGAGCACATTTCCGGTGACACGGCTGACAGATATTTTTCCAGAGGAAGCCTTGATGTCCAAGTCGCCGGTAAGGTCTTCTGCTTCGATTATTCCAGAACTGGCTTTTAGGTAAATTTTGTCAGATTTAACCATGCGGACATGCATCTTTCCTGAAGAGTTGACCGCACTAAATTCGATCTCTTCCGGTCCTGTAATGTGTACATATCGTCTGCCTCTATGGTTGTTTTTCCAGCTGTTGGGAGGCGTTTGATAGGAGATTTTGAGGGTGTTCCCAATGGTCACAAAGACCAGGTTTTTGCCGGCTTCTTCGTCATTCCCCAAATCTGCTATTACCTCGATCTGATCTTGACCAGGATTTCCTTCATAGGAAATTTCGATGCTGCCGCCTTCGATATCCAGCTTATGGATGTTTTCGAAAGTCTTTTCGATTTTCGTTTGACCGAGGGCCACCGTACTCGCTGCCAAAAAAAGATAGGCAGCGAGTGTAATATGGGTTAGGAAGTGTTTCATGGTTTTATGTTTAGCGTGTTGGATTATAAATTAGAAAACGAGGCCGAAGGTAATGGGGTGGAGGGACGTTTCAGATGGGCCTTTTCCATCTTGGTAGAGTTCGTTCAGGTCGTAAGTAGAGAAGAACGTCACACGCCCAATGCCGATTTCGCCCCGGATACCGTAGCGGATATTGTTGAGGTAGATACCGGTATTTAATTTGTCTTTGTGCCTTCCGGAGCCTCCTAATTCACGATAGACATATTTGCTCCTGCCTCCTACACGGTAGCCAAAATATGGGCCGGCAGCAATTTTCAGTCCTTTGTTGCCATTGTCGTTCATGCGGCCAAAATCCACTTTTAGCAGTGTCATCGCCGTGAGGTACGAGGCAGAAACCTTACTTTTGAAGCCATCCACGTCGGTGCGTTGGATGAAGTCGATGCCTTGGTCACCGCGAACGGCCTGATAATCCCGGTTTTCAAATTTGAAATTGTACCACTGCACCCCGAGGCCAAAATCCCAGTAAAAACCTTTGGACAAACGCTGGCTGGCCATCAGGTTAAGGCCTACATTCCAGCTGCCCCAGCCTTTGACTGCATAGGGTTGGTCAGACGTCGGGAACCCGCCGCCTTCCCTGAGGTAGTTGTTGATGCCCAGGTCCACATTAAAATAAGTCCGGAAACTGGGTTCCTTTTTTTTGGTCTTTTCCACGCGAACCTTGGTCGTGGGACCGGATTCGTCTACGATCACTTTGATCCTTCCTACGGAGACGGCCGTTTCGGCACCGCCTTCTTCCACTTTGACGATTTCTTTGCTATGGCCATCTTTGTCGCGGATTTCCACGACGGTAAGGTCGCCTGTGTCCTCGTCCAGTTCCAGGTCCAGTTCATCAATGATCTGATTGACGTCCAGGATTTTTAATTTTTCGAAATCCTCCTTGTTGTCGACCAGGATGACGATTTTTCCAGAATGGCCGTATTCTACGATAATGCTATCCTTTGCAGCCGTAAAAGTACTGTCAGTTCCTCCAGAGGCAAAGGAAGCGTGTGCTAAGGCCATTAAAAACAAGGCCAATAGGTATCTTTTCATCATGCGTTGAGTTAAGGTTTTTGCTTATTTACTTTCATTTTTGGTGATCAATGCAGCAAAGAGATTGTTTTTTGCATCCTGCAGGTCTGCATATCCTTGGTCTACTTTGCCCAATAGGCCCCCTAGTGTATTGATTTTGTCGCCGATTTCTTCGACTAGTTTTTCTTTTTTGGGCTTTTCACTGATCCCGCTGGACTTGATGCTCACCTTATAGGAAACCTTCTCCTCTTTGGCAGGAGCAGCGTTGTTTTCGGCAATTAATTCACCCATGTCCGGTGTCGGCACTTCCAGTTGTGGCAAGGGCGGAACAGTGGTTTTTGTTGTTGGATGGTTTAGGTCTTCTTCTGTGGCTTTTGCTGCTGGAAGGACGTTTTGGGCCGGCTGTTCCGAAGCATTGGCCGTGTTTTTCGGTTTCTTTTGCTGAATAGCTGGCTTCGTTTTTTCCTTGCTTTCTGCCTTTGGCTCTTCCTTGACAGGGGGCGTCGCCTCTGCTAAAGGGGCTTGTTCTGTAGTCTTTGGTACAGCGATGGATTTAGGACTTTTGTTCGCTTCCACCGGTTTGGGAGTGGTGTTTTCAGCGACTGCAGGCGCTTGGGGATGTTCTGATGGCAGGTACTGCCAGAGCAGGTAGGTAAGGCCCAAGACAGCGATTAACATGGCTGCTACACGCATCCATACTCCTTTTTTAGGCGACTTGGCAGGCCCAAGCTGGGATTCCAGACGCTCCCAAGCCAAACCGCTTGGTTTCTCCTGATGTTTCCCCAATTTCTTGCGAAACAATTCGTCTATGGGATGTTGCTGCTTATCCATTGATTCTCCTTTCTTTTAATTGTAACTGGGCGATTTTTTGTTTTAGCATGGCCCTGGCCCTGCTGAGTTGGGATTTGGAGGTGTTTTCCGAAATCCCCAAAAGATCACTGATCTCTGCATGGCTGTATCCTTCGATGGCATACAGGTTAAAAACCGTCTGGTAGCCTAGCGGCAATGCGTGGATCATTTCGAGGAGCTCGTTTGCTTCCATGTCCACAAATTCGTATTGAGGCAGGCTTTTTTCCAGTTCATGGTCCAAGTTTACTTCCATGGACAGTTTTTGGTTTTTTCTAAGCGTCAGCAGTGATTGGGTGACGATGATGCGTTTCATCCAGCCCTCAAAACTGCCTTTGGCTTCATACTGATCCAATTTTTCAAATATCTTCATAAACCCTTCGATCATCACGTCTTCTGCGAGGTCATGGTCTTTGATATAACGGCGGCATATGATCAGAAACTTTCCCGAATATTGATCATACAGGTGCTTCTGGGCATTGCGATTTCCCTTGAGGCACCCTTGTATGATGGCGGATTCAGTGGTAAAGGTTTTTCTGATAAACATGCTTTTTTGCGTTCCCTCGAATGTATTCGATCTAAAGTTTCTGCAACTTCACCTGGCCTGCTCACTGGCAATAGCCGGGTTTCAATAAGGTAGATACAAGTTAAGGAAAAAGGGTTGCATGGGTGGGCGATTTTTTTTTTCGTATTTACCAGAAATAGCGCTATAGGCTGCAAATGAGTGTGGGGACTGAAAAATACTTAGGGCCAAAGGGCAGGATAAAAAAGCAATAAGGTCAAAGGGAAAGAGATTGCTTGGAGAAGGAAGGGTTCCTACTATTCGCGCTGGGGAAGCGCTCCAGCGCGAATAGTAGGGGAGGATGTTGCTAACATCATGCTAATATGGGGTGTCCATAAGCAGGGATGAAACCATATGATAAAGCTTAATGGCTTAGTAAGCAGCTTTGTAGTTTATCAGGATCTGGATGTCGTTCCATTGATTTTCTTTAACTTCTACCGGATGAATATAGCTGTCCAGGTCATAGGTGCTGGCAAAATACCCATTTTCTTCCACGGTGAAAATGGAATAGGCACCTGGGGCAAGACCAATGGCAAAACTTCCGTCTTCTTCTGTTTCAATTTCGGCGATCATGGGCGTTTCAATGTCCTTAAAAAGATGATCGCCCATGGTGGCTTGGTTGATATGGGTCCGCTCATAAATGCGGATGGTTCTTTTTACCTTTTTTCTTTCAGGTTTTGTGGATGTTTCCTGATGGCCATCGGTGATGGTGGGCATTTGATTGCCCTCGATCCAATAGACTTGGCCGACGATTCCTTGTGTGTCCACCCGCTGGGCTTTGCAGCCAAATAGGAGCACGGCCATGAAGGTGGTGATGACGAGGGAAATGGAGGATGTTGCTTGCTTGGTTTTCATGGTTGAAGGTTTCTGGTGATTGCTTATGGGGAGTGAACACATTTTATGCCAAATCAGATTCCTTGGAACAGTTCAAAGGATTCCAAATAGTCCGGAACAATGGTATTCCAGCCAAATGTTTCTTTTAAGGTGTGGGCAAAGGCAGCGGAGACTTCTTGCTCACCGTGAACGACGAAGGTTAATTTGGGCTTTTCAGCTATACAATCTGCCCAGCGCAACAATTCGTCTTGATCTGCATGGGCACTCAATCCATCAATATAATGGATGGAAGCCTTGGCTGGGACGTCTATGCCATACATCCGTACCCGCTCTTCCCCGTCCAATAGCTTCCTTCCTCTCGTGCCTTTTGCTTGATAGCCGACGAAGATGATGCTGTCATTCTCGTTGGGCAATCGGTTATAGAGGTGGTGCAGGATCCTTCCACCGGTGGCCATGCCACTGGCGGAAATGATAATGGCATCTCCTCGGATATTGTTTAAGGACATGGAGGCTTCTTGGCTCTGATAATAGTGGAGATTTTTATGGGAAAAAGGGTTGGTGCCATCTTCTTGAAGGGAAGGGCCAAGCCGGTGGTAGGCCAAGTGGTCTTTATAGAGTTTTGTCACATCGATGGCCATCGGGCTGTCCACATAAATCGGAATCTGAGGGATCATGCCTTTTTGTTGCAGCTTATACAGGTAATAGAGGACCAGCTGAGTCCTGCCCACAGCAAAAGCGGGAATGACGGCCACACCTCCTTTCTGATAGGTCTCGTTAATGGCGCCAGCCAGCAATTTTTCCGGACCATTCGTCTCATGGGAGCGGTTGCCGTAAGTAGATTCAATAAAGAGGATATCTGCCTTTGGAAGGCCGATCGGTGGATTCAGCAAGGGGTCTGTATAGCGACCAAGGTCCCCGGAAAAGACAATCGTTTTGGTCTGGTGGTTACCGCGCACTTGAATTTTGAGAATGGCTGCACCAAGGATATGGCCAGCATTATAAGCTGTCAATGTGGCCTTCGGGGTCAGGCTGATGGGCTGGTCAAAACTGATCGGAGAGAGCTGGTCAAATACCTCCTCGGCATCCTCCATGGTGTAGAGGGGACTGGGGTCTTCGTGTTTGGAGAATCCCTTTCTTTTGGCATATTCGGCTTCTTCTTCCTGAAGCTTTCCCGCGTCCAACAAGAGTGTCTTCACCAAGTCCATCGTAGGTTCAGTGAGCAAAATAGGGCCTTTGAACCCTTCTTTTACCAATTTGGGCAAGTAACCCGAATGGTCGATGTGCGCATGGGTCAGCAAAACCATGTCAATGGCTGCTGCGGAAATGGGAAAGGGGTCCCAATTGCGCTTGCGCAATTCCTTGATCCCTTGAAAAAGTCCACAATCAATTAATATCTTGGTTTTGTCGATTTCCAACAAATACCGGGAGCCGGTCACTGTTTGGGCGCCGCCTAAAAATTTAACCCTGATGTCCATAACGGTTTATTGTTTGTAAAATATAGAAGGATAAAAAGAAAAAGGCAAGTGAGATGGCTCACTTGCCTTTTTAAAAAGAATTAAATTTTACGCTACCAACCGTTACTTTTTCAAGAAGAAGGCATCTTTAAATTTCACACGGGAAAGGCTGTCGGTGGCGCTTTGCTTGTGTTCGTCACTGCAGGTGAGACACAACAGCCCCTCTTCATTAAAGACCCAATAGTTATGTCGGGTGACATCTTTGAGTTTGTAGCCGTTGGCGTAAATGGTGCTTCTGAGAATCGATATCATCGACTTGTCCATCACAAATGGTCGGTTGTAGGGGATGTGCAAGATTTGATGTAGGTTTTGGCCCCTGAATTTAGCCATGTTCGCAAATTCCAACGTCCTGGAAAACGTAAGGACCGAATCCTCTAAGGAGTAATCATATTGGATGGCCTTTGCATTTTCGATGGCATCTGTTCTGGAGCTGCCTTGTGACCTGAATTCTTGCACCAAGCGAATGGTGCTGTCTGCGGTTCCTTTCAACTGGACATGTACCAGATCAAAGTCGTCCATCGCCTGCTCTCGCTCACCACCTTCGAGGACCATTACGCTCCCTTGAGGGGTCAAGACAGCTTCAGTAGTGAACTTTCCTTCATCTTTGAACTCTGCAATGGTTTTGGGGATTTGGAACGCACAGACCATGATGCTCAGCAACCAAATACCAAAGGAAACCAGCCCAAACCTCGATTCGATCAGGCTTCTTCTGATGATCACGCTGATCCCAAGTAAGGTCAGGATGAGGCCAGGAATGAACACTACCACGCTGACGGCGATTCCCAGCCAAATAGGCAATAACTCTGAAATCATTTCGACAGGCATATTTTCGATCATATAACCGAGGCTGTCATTATTGAACAGTTCAAAATAGGCCCCTAAGAATGCCAAAGGAACGAGTGTGATGACAAGACCGATGAAGAAGATCAACAACCCAAAAGCCACCCTGATCACATCGAGCATAAACCTACCGAAGGGGCCCAGAGCCTTTCCCAGGCCATTGATCAGGTCCCCCAGAAACCGGAATGGTGCCAACCAAGCTTTTTGGTTTTTAGGTTGGATAGGGGGTTCTGGAATTTGGCGGTTTTCAATAATGGTGCTTTCTATGGTGCTTAAGGTGATTTCACCTCCTTTCATCTTGATCCGTTCGGTGATGGATTTGGCAATTGGCGTGATGATCCATAGGATCAGGTAGATTACCAGACCTGCACCACCGGCAAAGATCAATCCTACAAAGGCCAACCGCGCCCAAAGGACTTCGATCTTGAAATAAGCGGCCAGTCCACTGCTGACCCCTCCGATGACCCTGTCGTCAGGGTTTCGGTAGAGTTTTTTGATCTTCTTGTCCTCAGGTTCTTCGTAAGAAACCGGCAGAATGATCCACAGGACGATATATGCCAGTACCGCCCACCATCCCAGGCTAAGGGAAATGTTCCAGTCCCATGGGAAGAAATCAAAATTGCGCAGCGAAAACTCTCCGCTGAACAGTAGCAGGATGGCGACCAATCGCGTCCATAGCGGGTCAATGGCCAGGTAATGGGCCAAGCCGGCACATACACCCCCGAGAATTTTGCTGCGTTCCAGTCTGGTGAGCTTTTTATAGCCTTTTCCAGCTTCCTGGTCAGGAGGCGTGATGTATTTATAAAACTCACTTTCTTGGTTTTCGGTGTCTTGCTGCGTTTCCGTCTCCGATGCTTTTTCTTCTTCCACTGCCTTGAAATCAGCAATGGTTCCCATCTTTTCGATGAGACGGTCCACGTTTTCGGCAGTGATGACCTGCTTGTTGTTTTTCAGATTGCTGAGGAAAATCTCGGCAATACGGTTTTCAATGTCCTTGATAATCTCCTGGTTGTCCTCGTAATGCGAGAAGTGTTTGTTTATAGACTCCAGGTATTTTTTAAGATGGTCATAACCGTCTTCCTCAATATGGAAGAGGATGCCGCTGATATTTATGCTTATTGTCTTTTTCATGGCCTTATTTTTTCGAGGTGATTAATGTGGTAGAAGTGACCAGATCATTCCAGGTGCCGCTGAGCTGGTCGAGAAATTGACTTCCCTCAGGGGTGATGGAATAATATTTTCTGGGTGGCCCAGACTCCGACTCCACCCATTTGTATGAAACCAATGCGGCTGTTTTTAGCCGGTTGAGCAGTGGATAGAGCGTGCCTTCTACGACAATTAATTTTGCTTCTGTCAGTTCTTCGATCATATCCGAGGCATATACTTCCCCCCGAGAGATGATATGCAGGATACAGAATTCCAGGATTCCTTTCCGCATTTGTATTTGTGTGTTGGATGCTTTCATCAATGCTTCTTTTTTAGTGTAGATGAAACCAGGGTGATTCATGTACATCGTTTGCTGTTTTCCCTGCTGTTCGATTCATTTCCCTAATCCTATGCCGAAAAATAATACCAAAGTTACAACAGCTACCTTGTATAACATAAAACTGGGTAAACAAAGGATGTTTTTAATATATAAGATTTGGCATTTTGCCCTATTATGGCGCGCTGGAGCGGGTTTGGTACATGTTTTTGATGGATGGAAATTTTTTTGAATTTTTTTTCGACTAATTTTTTGGTACATATATCCTTTTCCGCAATGTATATTTAGTGAACAGGATTTGTTCGGTAATGAACAGTATTGAAAATTATAATGAGCACTTATAATTTAAATATGAGTTGTTCGTTTATCTAAATTATTTTTTACTTTGCATCCGTGGAAAAATTGGAACTCACTGCATGTAAACACTTTTTAATTGGCTTGGTTCTGCTATTGGCCAATGTAGATGTAGTGGCTCAAGGAATTACGCCAAAGTACTCCAACGAATTTATGAATATCGGCGTGGGCGCCCGGGCTTTGGGGATGGGAGGAGCACAAGTATCAGCTGTGAAGGATGTGACAGCGGCGTATTGGAATCCGGCTGCCCTGTTGGCCATAGAGCATAAGTATGAATTTTCGCTGATGCATGCGGAATATTTTGCCGGTATTGCCAAATACGACTACGCAGGGTTTTCTACCAACATAGAAGAAGACAATCAAGTGGCCATTTCACTGGTCAGGTTTGGTGTGGATGATATTCCTGATACCCGCTTTTTATATGATGCCAATGGCGCATTAAATTATGATAATATCCAGTTTTTTAATGCTGCGGATTATGCATTGACCCTTTCTTATGCACGGGATTTCAGCGATGTTTTCAAGGCAGGGATCAATACCAAGATTATCCACCGGAACGTCGGGAAGTTTGCCAAAGCCTGGGGTTTTGGGTTTGATGTAGGAGGGATTTTTTTGGCGGATACTTGGCAAATTGGGGTGATGCTAAGAGATGTCACGACGACCTTTAACGCCTGGTCGCATAATGCCGAAATGGTGCGGGAGATATATGCCCAGACAGATAATGAGCTGCCGCAAAACAGCATTGAGCTGACCTTGCCACAGGCGGTGTTGAGCCTCTCCAAGACGCTCGAAGTGCAGGAGCATTTCACGGCTCAGGCGGTGGTGGACTTGAACATGACCTTCGATGGGCGGCGAAACACCGTGATCAGCACTTCGGTGGTGAGCATCGACCCCAAGGTGGGCATGGAGATCGGATACAAACAAGTGGCTTACCTGAGAGGGGGCGTCAGTAATTTCCAATACATCAAGGATTTTGATGGGGCGGAATCCCTTGCCCTGAAGCCAAGCTTTGGGCTGGGGGTTTTTCTGAATGAAAAAGCCTATATCGATTATGCATTGACTGATATCGGTGCGGTGTCCGAAACACCCTACTCCCATGTGTTTAGCCTTAAGGTTAGTTTAGAGCCCTTGGGGGAAGGATTCCGATTGCATAAAGGATGGGGACAAAACTAAGACCAATGAAAAAAGCAGGTTTCCTATATCTTTTGTTGATGGTTTGGGCGTTGGGTGCAAAAGGGCAGACCGAATGGATCGACTATGCCCAGACCTATTATAAAATACCGACCACCACAGACGGCATTTATAGGATAGGCTTTGCGGCGCTTTCAGCATCCGGGATGAATCCGTCTGGCGTGGATCCCCGCACTTTTAGGTTGTACCATCGTGGCGAAGAGGTGGCCATTTATGTGCATGGACAGGAAGATGGGCGCTTTGACCAAGGTGATTATGTGGAATTTATCGGGGAGCGGAATGACGGGACGTCCGACAGGCCATTGTATCCGCAGCCGGACCAGATGGCCAATCCCCTCTACAATAACCATAGCGATGCCACCGTGTTTTTCCTCACGGCTACGCCTGGTCAGAATGGAAAGCGGATGGCCACGGCAGATTTCAGCACCCCGGCTGACAACCTGGTCAATTATGAAACTACCGTCACCCAAATTTTTGCGGACCAATATTCCCTCGGCCAAACCTACACCTTGGGAATCCATTTGGGGATTTACGATAAAGGGCAGGGATGGACAGGGCCAATCATCACCCGTGGCAATGTGCACGATGTCGTCTTTAAGGACCTCGGGACGGCAGCGGCAGGATTTTCGGCATCAGCCAAGTTGGGGATGGTGGGCAGGTCTGGTGTGGAGCATTTGGTAGAAGTGTATGTGGGCGCCAGTCAAGATGCTTTGCGTAAAGTGGGAGAGGTGACCATTGACGGTTATTCCTATGCCGAATACACAGCGCGCTTACAGGCTTCTGATATTGGTTCTGATGGTCGAATGGTGGTAAGATTGGCACCTATTGGGACCACAGGGTCCAATGACAACATCTCGGTCAGTTATACTGCGCTCACCTATCAAAAAGAAAAAGTTTTAGGAGATTTTGACCAGGAGCGGATAGGGCTGGAAGCAGGATCCTATCAAATGCGCTTAGAGCAGATCAGTGAGGATTACCTGGCTTATGATGTGACCAATCCATACCAGCCCCTACGGCTTAATGTCCAAGAAAATGGGGCGAATGCCACTGTTCAGATGGGGAATGCAGCCCAGAAAGCGGAAGTGCTGGTGCAGGCGACGAGGGAGGTGACCGAACCCACAGTGCTCGATCGGGTAAGGTTCCGTGATTTATTGGGCGTGGCAGCCGACTACCTCATCCTCACCCATGCAAGCCTTCAGCAGGCTACGGCCTCCAATACAGATCCCGTGGCTGCTTATGCCACTTACCGGGAATCTGCTGCGGGAGGAGGACATCAGACACTGACCTTTACAGCAGAGGAATTGTACAATCAGTTTAACTATGGTGAAAAGTCCCCTTTGGCGGTAAAGACATTTTTGCGCCAGTATGCAGCCCGCCATGATCCAGCGTATCTTTTGCTCATGGGAAGGGCTTACGGCATGTACAATTCTACCAGCTCGGGGGGAGAGCGGTATTATTACAGGGATCGCCCGGAGCTGTTTTCGATTCAGGACCTGGTGCCTACTTACGGCTACCCCTACAATGACAACCGCTTTGTGGTAGGCCTGGATGGAGGAGACTCCCTGGCCGAAACCATTGCCGTGGGAAGGATTCCGGCAAGGGTACCGGAAGAGATCAATTACTATTTGGACAAGGTCAAGGAGAAGGAAGCGCTGGGGACTTCAGCTGCTTGGCAGAAAGACATGGTCCATCTGAGCGGGGGGCTTTCGGCTTTTGAGCTGGAGCGCTACTATAATTTTGTACGGGGATTCGAAAACATTGCCGAAGGCCCTTATTTTGGCGCGGATGTCACCACCTATCGTAAACGCAGCAATACCGAAGTCGAGCTGATCAATATCTCTGATAAGGTCAATGAGGGAGTGAGTATGGTGACCTTTTTTGGCCATGCCGCGACTTCCACGACGGACATTGACATTGGCTTTGTGAGCCAAGACGAGCTGGGCTATCACAATAAAGGCAAATATCCCGTCCTTCTGCTCAATGGCTGCGATGCGGGGAATTCCTTTGGCGGGGCCTATACTTTTGGAGAAGACTGGATTCTGACCCCTGACCGGGGAGCGTCCAATTTTATGGCGCATGCCAGTATTGGTGTGGACGTGTTTCTGCGCAGGTATTCGGAGTCTTTCTACCATGCAGCCTTTGCCGATTCTGCGATGATCTACCAGCCCATTGGCAAGGTGAAGCTGGCAGGGGATAAGCGGTTTTTTGAACGGTATGGCACCTCGGCCATCAACCAGTCGCATGCCAATCAAATGATCATGCTGGGCGATCCTGCGGTGCGTATTTTTCCTGCCAAGGAAGCGGATTATTCCTTAAACCCTGATGAGGTAACCCTCGGTACTGTCGACGGTGAGCAGGTCACCTCCTTGGCAGATACGTTGGAATTGGCGTTTGTGATCAAAAACCTGGGAATCGTCAATCAAGATACACTGGACTATAAAATCACCCGCCAGCTCCCGGACGGGACGATGGTAAACTACGATAACCAGCAATTGACACCGGTATTTTACCGTGATACGGTGAAGTTTGCGGTGCCAAATGTCGGGTTGGTGGCAGCAGGAGACAATGTCTTTACCATCTCGCTGAACACTGAAAGGGCCATTCCCGAGATCACGTATGCCAATAATACCATTGTCGTCAATAAGTTTATCCCTTCCAGCGGAACGCAAAACCTAAGTCCACTGGACTATGCGATCCATCAAGAGGGTTCGGTCGAGTTGATCGCTCAGGTGCCGGGAAAGGCCGAAGAGGATAGGACCATTGTCTTTCAAATGGATGTTTTACCAGATTTCAGTTCGGCCTGGCGCAAAGAACAGCGAGTGACCACACGGGGTATCGCACGGTGGCGACAAAGCATCAGTGACCAGATCAATGCCACCGATACGGTGACCTTTTATTGGCGGACCAAATTCCTGGAGCAGCGGGAAGGGGAAAGCGGGGCTTGGACGAGGAGCAGCTTTTCATACATCCCGAACGGTCCAGAGGGTTGGATTCAGCGGGAGTTTGCCCAGCTTGCGGAAGATCACCTCGATAAGCTTATGATCAATGAAGCCGTCGGGCAATGGGAGTATTTGGGCACCCAGCGCGAGGTGGAGGTGTTTACTTTTGGGCCAGAAACCGAAGGGCTCAGTTACGGTCAAGTGCAGGTCGAATTGGATGGGATTCCCTATAATCAGGACCTGTTCCAGCGTCGATGCACCAATAATTCCTTTGGGCTGATGGCCTTTGACCAGCGGAGCTTGGCCCCTTATTTGGTGATTCCCTTGACCAATTTTGACGTGCTGGATCCGAAGAGCTGTGGGAAGACTCCGCAGATCATCCAGAATATCAGAAGCGGCTGGATTAACGAAGAGGGACAGTCCATGCTGTTGAATTATATCGATGGGCTGAAGGACGGGGATTATGTATTGATTTTTTCGGTAGGTCAAATGAATTTCGAGGATTGGCCTGATGCTGCTTTTTTGAAGATGCGGGAAATTGGCGCCAATGAAGCCACTTTGCGGAATTTAAAAAATGGAGATCCCTATATCCTTTTTGGCAGAAAGGGGATGGCGCCCGGTGAGGCTGTCGAGGTCTTGGCGGACAAAACCTCGGAAGTGCCAGCAGCGGCCCAATCCATCAGCTTTTCTACACAGATGAACGGGTTTTATGACCAAGGAAGCGTAGCCACTCGCCGCGTAGGTCCCGCGTCTTCTTGGGCGGCTTTTTATAACCAAACGCAGTCGGCAGCCAATGCGGGGACGGAGCAATTTGCTTTTGATGTCATTGGGGTATCTGAGGAAGGGGCGGAAACCTTGCTTTTTGAAAATGTGGTGGATGGCGAAGTGAGGCTGGAAGAGATCAATGCCGGTTTGTATCCCTTCTTGCGGTTGGTGTACAGGCTGGAGGAGTCAGCGACGCGCATTCCCCGGCAATTAGCACAATGGCAGGTGAATTATACGGGTGTTCCCGAAGGAGTATTGCTGGTGGAAAATACCGAGAAGGTGCTCAAACTGCAGGAAGGAGAGCAGGCGAATGTGGCGTTTGAATTTGTGAACATTTCCAACTATGATTTTACCGATTCCCTGACAGTTCGGTGGTCATGGCAGAATAAACAGCACAACACCATAGAGGAGTTTGAAAAGAAAATTCCTGCTGTGAAAGCCGGGGAATCGTATGCTTTTGACATTGATTTTGATACTTTTGGTAAGGCCGGAAAGAATTCCCTGAACGTGACGGTAAACCCCAGGGAATATCTGGAGCAATCCTACAAAAATAACGTGTTGGATTTGGCGGATTATGTGGTAGTGGCAGCAGATGATCAAGATCCCGTGCTGGACGTGAGTTTTGACGGGGTTTATATCATGGACGGGGACATCGTATCCCCGAATGTCCTGATCTCGGCTTTGGTGAAAGATGAAAACGAAACGTTGCTAAAGCAAGATACCACGGGAGTGGAAGTTTATCTGAAAAGGGATTGTGAAACCTGCGTCTTTGAGCGAGTGGCCTTCAGCAACCCTTCCCTGAAATGGTTTGAGGCCAGTGAAAATACCGATTTTAAGGTGGAGTATCAGCCGGGTCCGCTGGAGGATGGGGTGTACACCTTGCGGATCAATGCCGAGGATGCCAGCGGTAACAAAGCCGGAGAGAAACCTTACGAGGTGACCTTTGAGGTGATCAATGAATCTACCATTACCCATTTTTACCCCTATCCCAATCCTTTCAGTACAAGTGTGCGATTTGTATTTACCGTTACGGGTGCTGTGCCGCCGGATGAAATCAAAATCCAGATCATGACGGTGACAGGAAAAGTGGTGCGCGAGATCTTGCAAGAGGAACTCGGCCCTGTCAAGATTGGGAACAATATTTCCGAATATGCTTGGGATGGCAAGGACGAGTTTGGCGACCAGTTGGCAAATGGGGTGTACATTTATCGGGTATTGGTACGGAAGGATGGACAGTTTGTCGAGCATCGTGCCACTGCTGGTGACAAAGCCTTTAAGAAAGGATATGGTAAAATGTACTTGCTTCGGTAAAGGGAAAAGGGTGCTCATGGCGGTTTTGATCCCAATGTCGGGTAAATGTCGGGTCAAATCCGGTGGTTTTCCGGGCAATCTATGAAGAATAAATTCCAATTTGCGATGGTCAATCAAACACTATTAACAATGAAACAACCGGAATTGGGAAAACTGATCCAGCAACACCGCCTGTCCAAGGGAATGACCCAAGAAGAACTGGTGGAGCGCTGCAATATCAATGTCCGAACCATCCAGCGCATTGAGGCGGGAGAGGTGACGCCGCGTGCTTTTACCGTGAAAACCATCATGGAAGTGCTGCAAATCCAAATGCCCACCAAGGATCCCGAAATGCCCCGCTCAGCAGTAGGGTCTATTTTCTCCACCGTCGATAGGCGCCAATTATGGTGGACTGGCATCGCGGGAGTAATCTATTTTTTGGTGTCTTCGTATGAGGTGTTTTGGAACATCGTTTTGATGGCAGATGCTGGCATGCAGCAGCCTGAATATTTCACTTTGCTTAAGGCCGTTGTGCTGCTCTCCTATGCTGCATTTGCCTATGGCTTTTACCTGATCGGTCAGCGCACAAACAACAAAGTCCTCCAATTTGGGGTGGTGTTTCTGATCCTGGTCAATGCGGGAATTATTGGTGCAGACATCTATTCCGGTAAGGTGGTGGGAGCAGAAGATATGTGGGTTGGAGTATTTGAAGTAGTGGCTTTTGGGGTTTCGCTTGTTCCATTTTCTATCGGGTTGGTGCAGTCCAAGAGGTCTTTCGGTCAGCATTATCAAATTGTAGGGGTTTTAGGGTTGATTACTGCTGTGATGTTTGTGACGGTGATTTTTACGTTGCTAGGGACACTGACTTGGGCGGTTTTTGATATCGCCTGCATTTATCTGCTGTTTCGGCAAGCGCAAGGGGTAGAAATGCCGAAACAAGAAATGGAAAGTGGGCCGTTCAGCATGCGGTAGTATGCTGCCTTCCGGCGCTGATTGGACGGTTTCAGCTTTCTTTTGTGGCGTTTAATGGCTATTATTAGCGTACATTAACAATGACCCTTTTTTATGAGAAGATTTTTGCTTGTGCTGATGGTCAGTGCAATGAGCCTTCCTGTTTTTTGCCAATCCCCAAAAGGATCCGCATCGCTCTACAATGATTTAAGCGACAAGCTGAAGAAGGAGCAAATCATGAATGCCCTCCCGCTTTCATTGAAAATGTACCGGATTTATGTCCCTTATTTTTGGGATGCACATCATCGAGTGCTGAGTAAACGGCTGATAGAAGATGACTATGGCATAAAAGTCTTGGGCTTTTTGAAAGTCCTTATTTCTAAAGGCAATACGGAAATCAAGGAGATGCTTACCCCGCTGTACCTCTGGGGGAAGGTGCGGTATAGCACCGATTCTGTCCAGGTGAATGAAAATTTTTCGGATTTGGCCGAGTACCTGGAGGAAGGGACAGGGTTTGCAAATTCCAAAGCGGAGACCTATATGTTGATGACCCTGCAGGAGCTGGAACAGAAGCCTTTTGTTTCAAAGGAGCGGCAGCAGCAAGCGCTGGAAAAAGTCATTTCGAATCTGGAAGCCTGCGCGTGCTTGACATCCACGAAAATGGAAGAGGTCAACTGGAGCGAACGGGCTTGGAGTCGTTATTTGCTGGCTCAGGCTTATCATTACCGCTTCGAGCATTTTGATAAAAATCCCGAATATATGGCCTTGGCTGCCGAATATAGTCCGGATGTAAGGGATGTGATCGAAAAGCAGGCGTTTTTGCCAGATGCGTTGATGTTTACAGGGCAGATAGAGCTGTTGAAATACCGTATTGCCTATTGTTCTTGGTTGGATGAGGACGGAAACCATGAAGAAGCATTAGAGGAAATGGCGGCCATTGCCTTTGCCTATCCCTCGGAAGGCAATATGAAATTCCTGATCGACTATTATGCGAATTATGGCGGAGAGCAGGGCTTTCCAATCTTTTGGCAGGCTTATATCAACAGCAAAGGAACAGAAGTGCCCAACCTTAAACTTCGCTTTTCCAAGTACCATAAGGTTAATTTGAAAGAAAAAAGTAACAAATGGTTGATGTTTGACTTTTGGGGGGGCTGGTGTCCACCCTGTGTCAAGGAAATGCCCCAAGTACAGGCTTTTTACCATGAGAACCTCACAAGGGGCGGTGTGCCAAAGCTCATGTTCTACTCGCTATCTTTTATGTCGGAAGACCTTTCTCAGTTTATGGAGGAGAATGACTATACCTTCCCGGTTGAAGAAATTGATCGCGGGGCGTTGGAAGCATTTGGCGTGTCCAACTTCCCTACCAAGGTGCTGGTCACACCAGAGCGGAAATTTATCATTATCCCGCATGGGTTAGACTGGAAGTTGTATGTGGAAAATTACGTAATGCTGTAGGGGTTAGCCAAGAAATTAGGGGCGTTCAATGATTGGGCTTTGCCGCCTTTGGCCACGGATAGGATGCCCAAGTCATTGCAATCTGTGTTTCTCCAATTGATTCTGTGGCTTAGAATGAAGTGAATCTGCTAAGTGGCATAGTGGGAGTTGAACGATGGATTTCCTCTATCCGCACGAATGGGTTTTAGCGGGAAGTTGTGGGGGATAGTGAAGGCAATGCTGCTAAAACGCGAAACATTTGCTGGGCAAAATTACCATGGGCTTCACCCATGGCTATGAATGTGCCGCCCCCTTTGGGGCTGGCATTCGAGTTTACCTCATACACTATACCACGGATCAAGCAATATTTCTGAGGGCGATTTTCTTAAAAGGATGGCATTTATAAATGGACTGGATGAATTCAAGCTTTGCCGAGAAATCCTCTTCGTAGCCAAAGGCATGGGCATCGTAAATTTTTAAATTAGGATAAGCCGTGGATAAAAGATGTGAACGTAGATTTGCAATGCCTCAAGGATCCTATCCGTGTTTATCAGTGTTCATCCGTGGCCAAATTGCAATCAAAAGTAGCGAATAACATATTTCCCATCAAAACAGGCTAACCCCATCCTTTCTGCTTGATCCGTTAAAAAGATGGTTTTCCTCCATCCACACGAAAGGGTTTTAGCGGGAATTTATGGGGGATAGTGAAGGCAATGCTGCTAAAACGGGAAACATTTGCTGGGCAAAATCACCATGGGCTTCACCCGTGGCTAAGAATGTGCCGCCCCTTTGGGGCTGGCATTCGAGTTTACCTCATACACCATACCACGGATCAAGCAATATTTCTGAGGGCAGCTTTATTTAAAAGGATACTATTTCATTTATGAACTGGATGAATTCAAGTTTTGACGAAAGACCCACTTCGTAGCCAAAGGCATGGGCATCGTAAATTTTTAAATTAGGTTAAGCCGCGGATAAAAGATGTGAACATAGGTTTGCAATGCTCCAAGTATCCTATCCGTGTTTATCAGTGTTCATCCGTGACCAAATGGCAATCAAATGTAGCAAATAACATCTTTACCTCCCGAAAAATCCTTGTTCCCTAGAAATTTCGCTTGATTTCCTTTTAGCCCAAAAACGACAAAACCCCTTCAAATTTTCATCTGAAGGGGTTTCTAGTACCTTGGGCCGGAGTCGAACCGGCACGAGTGTTACCTCATTGGTGTTTGAGACCAACGCGTCTACCAATTCCGCCACCAAGGCTTGATAGTTTTTCACTATGCTTTTTTCCAGTTCCGTTCCGAACGGGATGCAAATATGAGCAAAGATTTATTGCTATGCAATATCTGAACCCTACTAATTTGAAATTTTTTATGGGGATAAAACGTCTTTCTTTCTAATCGTCTAGTGATCAAGGGGTTGTTTTTGGTGATTTTTTATTCCTCCTCACGGATAAAATTGATCACCACAGGACTGTCGTATTTTAATCCCAGCAAATCCCCTCCGTGACCATGGTTTATGCCGATTTCCAAAAAGTCCAGGCTGTTAAAAAGGGCAAAACAGTCACCGGGCTCCACGCTGTCATAGGAGGCATGAAATTCGGTCAGTACTTCCCGGCTAAATTCTAGGGTGAATTTTCCGGGGTTTAACTGGTTAAAGACACTTTTGGGAATATTGGTGATCAAATTGCCGTATCCGTCCATGCGCAGCACATGGCCGACGATTTGCTTTTTGGTGGCTTTGATCTGTCGGGGCATCATCTTTCGGATAGATTGCAGCGGTCCTCCAAAATCATGGATTGCTGCGCCGCTGGCTACTTTGGCCGCAATGGGCGCCAAGATGTCCTTGGCGGGGAAGGTGCTGTCCTTGATATGGATATCGGCAAATTTCACCACAATGCCTGGATCATAATCAGCCAGCATGCTGAGGACACCGTTATTGGGACCCACGAAGATATGTTCTTCCAGTTTAATGCCGATGTAGCCATCGGTCATGCTGCTGGTACTGTTAAGGGCTACCAAGTGAATGGTGCCTTTTGGGAATTCCTTATAGACAGACCTCAGGACAAAAGCCGCATGCGCAATGTCATAGGTTTCAATTTGGTGGGTGATGTCGACGATGTGCAGCTGCGGGTTGATGGATAACATCTTGGCTTTGACGGCAGGTACATAATAATCGCTATCCCCAAAATCTGACAGGAATGTTACTAAGGCCATAGAACGAAGTCAATTAAAATTTTGTACTTTTGTAAAGTATAAACAAAAATAGAAATTTTATTCTTGCAAGAATAATCTGACAACCCTAAATACACATTAACGGATTGGTAGAAAAGGTAATTACTTTAGAAAATATTCCGCTTTTGGATTTTCTTGGCACTGAGAATGAGAATATCCGCCAGATTGCTGCGGCATTTCCCAAAAGCAAAATTGTTTCGCGCGGAAATGAAATTCGCATCCAGGGCAGGGCTCCTGAGATTATCCGGATCAATGATGTGCTCAACATGCTCTTGCAGCATTTTAACAGGTTTGGTCAGGTCACCCCGGAAAATGTCAAGGAATACATTGAGCTGGAAGGGGTGCCTTTTGAGGAAGACCCAAAGAATGACATCATTGTTTACGGAAACAAGGGTTTGGCCATTAAGCCGAAATCCACTAATCAGCGGAAGCTGGTGGATGCTGCTTTTAAGAATGACCTGGTGTTTGCGCTCGGGCCTGCCGGGACCGGTAAGACTTACATTGCAGTGGCCTTAGCGGTGCGGGCATTGAAAAACAGAGAGGTCAAGCGGATCATCATCACCAGGCCTGCCGTAGAAGCTGGCGAAAACCTGGGCTTTTTGCCCGGTGATTTGCAGGAAAAGCTGGATCCTTACCTGCGGCCGATTTATGATGCCTTGGGCGATATGGTGCCGGCAGAGAAATTGAAATTTTATCAGGAAAACCGGGTGATCGAAATTGCTCCACTAGCCTACATGCGGGGCCGGACGCTGAATGATGCCTTTGTCCTGCTGGATGAAGCCCAAAACACCACCAGGGAGCAGATCAAGATGTTTTTGACCCGTATGGGGCCCAATTCAAAAGTGATCATCAATGGTGATCAAAGTCAGGTGGACCTGCCGTCCAAGCAAAAATCTGGCTTACGTGAAGCATTACGGGTGCTCAAGGATGTAAAGGGCATTGGCTTGGTCAATCTCAGCGGGAAAGATGTCATCCGACACAAACTGGTAAAATCCATTATTGAAGCATATGATCGGGACGATCAGCATAAGGAAGCGTTTAAAAATGAGCAAAATAACCGTCAGAAAGGTAACGGATAAGTCCACCCTGGACAAGGTGTTTGGCATTAGACAAGAAGTTTTTGTAGTTGGCCAGCAGGTACCGCCAGCAGAAGAATACGATGAATTCGAGGAGACGTCGATCCACTTTCTAGCCCTGCTGGATGATGTGCCCGCAGGAACGGCACGATGGCGATTTACCGATAAAGGCATCAAATTGGAGCGCTTTGCCGTCTTGGAAGAAGCACGGGGAAAAGGTGTGGGACAGGCATTGGTGAAGGCTACGTTGGAGGATATTGCCGCCAGTGAAGGGACGACTGGCCAATGCATCTATCTCCATGCCCAGCTGCATGCGGTTCCCCTGTATGCCAAGTTTGGTTTTGAAAAAGTAGGCGACATTTTTTCAGAATGTGACATCCTGCACTATAAAATGGAGCGATATTTGTGATAGGTTTATCATTATTTGTATTGCAAGTTAAATTTTACCAAGTTTTTGTTATTAGTACCAATTATTAGAATTAATTACGTTATGAAAAAGCTATTACTTATTGTTCTCTTTTCAGGCATGATGATGGGGGCTTATGCCCAAACCGATTACAACCCCAACGAAATCAAATTGAACATTTTAAATACCATCGTTCAAGGCTCTGTAGAAATCGGTTATGAGCGGTTTGTGGACAGTGACCAATCGATTGGTGTGGAATACCTGATCAATGACCGTTTTGGCTATAATGGTCAGGGGGACGGAAAAAAATACAATACGAGCAGTTTGTTGCTTTCGTACAATTTTTACTTCCTGAACAACGATCCAGAGCAGGGCAATATCTATGTTTACCCGTTCTTTAAGTACCGTTTTGGTGATTTTACCGAACCTGCTGACGGAGGTGGGGTTTTGGTTACTGACATGAACAGCGGCATGATCGGGATTGGCGCAGGATACAAATGGGTGCAGCGTGACAAATTTGCGATTGCTCCTTACGTAAACATTGCCAGGGGCTTTAGCGAAGAGGTGAATGACAGGTTTGCAGCCGTGGAAGTAAATGCTGGTGTGAGCATCGGATATCGATTTTAATTGGCAGCATCCTAACTAAACGTTTTTACAAAAAAAAGGCTTTCTCAAAGGGAAGCCTTTTTTTGTTACTTGCTTTTTATCGGATTTTTATTAGTTTATAAGTTGATCTTTTTCAATTCTTTATGAGGTTTAATGAATTCCCTTTTTTGAGATACGTCCTGTTTTTTGCCGCGGGAATATGGTGCTATATGGTTTTGGGGAGTAGGGTTCCGGATGAGGTGCTTTGGGGGGCGATGGCAGCGGTCCTGTTACTGTATTTGATTTTTGCGGTTCTTAATGGGAAGAACAAGCGTTTTACCTTCCGGAGCTTGTTTCCCTTTCTGGCTTACCTGCTGCTGGTGATGTCCGGTTATGCTTTTAGCAGCCTAAAAGATGCAAATAACCAAGCAGATCACCTTCTGCGTCACTCCAAAATTCAGGGCTATATGGGGGAAGTGCTGGGAGTGGATGAGCAAAAGACCAGTACGTTTGGGAATGAACTGGCGGTTAGGTATGTGTGGACCGATGAAGGCTATGAAAAGGCCCACGGGAAGGTATTGGTCTATCATCGGTTGGAAACTCCCTTGCGGCCGGGTGAAGTGGTCTGGGTGGAAGGTGCGCCGCAGCGGGTCGCTCCACCCAAAAACCCGAATGGATTTGATTACCGGGAATTTATGGCGCGAAAGCAAGTTTACCATCAGCATTTTGTCGGGAAAGCACTGACGAGGTTGGGAACGGTGGATAGGCTTTCAGTCGCCGAGCCGTTGCTATTGTTGCGGGAAAGGTTAGGGCTTTTGTTGGAAAGGACTTTTGGGGACGATCATGCGGTAGAAGTTGGCAAAGCCCTCCTGCTTGGACAAAAGGCCAATTTGGGCGAAGCGGTGAGTGAAGCGTATGTCACCGCAGGAGCCATGCATGTGTTGGCCGTTTCTGGCTTACATGTGGGCATTATCTATGGTTTTTTCCTGCTGTTTTTTAAACCGGCCCAGCTTCCACGGATGAAGCGGATCGTATACTTGGGCCTCGTGGTGCTGCTGATATGGGTCTATGCATTGCTGACCGGGATGTCACCTTCCGTGATGCGGGCAGCGACGATGTTTACGGTGCTTTCATTGGCACAAATGCAATCCAGAAGCCCTTCTGTTTTCAATACATTGGCGATTTCGGCATTGTTGCTGATGCTGTTCAATCCCTATATTATTTTTGAAGTGGGTTTTCAGCTTTCCTATGCAGCGATGTTTGGGATTCTGGTCCTGCAGCCGGCCATTGTGTCCATTTGGCTGCCCCAAAATAAAGTGATGTATTACCTCTGGGAAATCACTTCGGTCAGCATCGCGGCACAAGTGGCGACTTTCCCCTTGTCCGTGTATTACTTTCACGTCTTTCCCAACTATTTTTTATTATCCAATTTGTGGGTCATCCCTTGTGCCTTTATGGTGATGGCCGTCGGGTTGCCGTTTTTGCTGCTGTCCATGATCGGCTGGGCATGGTGGCCTTTGGGCCGGTTGTTGGAGCTTTTGCTACAGCTGATGAATGGGGGTGTTTTTTTATTCGATGCCCTTCCATTTGCCCAAACGGAAGGCCTTTACCTGAACGTGATCACCGTGTTTGCCATGTGGGGCTTGGTGGTGTGCCTTTACTTGTGGCTGAAGGAACGAAAAAAGGCCTATGCCTATGGAGCGCTAGTCGTCGTGATGGGCCTCATCGGGACGAGTTGGTGGACCCGCTTTGCCGCTCCTTCACAGCAGGAATTATATGTTTATAGCTTGGGAGAAGGTGTCGCGGTGGACTATCATTCTTCCAGGCTATCAGGCAGCTTTCAATACGGAGTCGCTGAAAAAGACCTTCATTACCAAGTGGATCCCCACAGACTGGCCACGAATATGCAAGGAGACTTTCCGTTGAAATTTACCCAAGAAGGTAGCAAAACACGGGTTTACCTGCCCAATGGTTGCTTGGTGACGGCACGTGAAGGAAAAATATGGCTAAGCGCAAATACAGGTGTCTCGGCTGCTTATTTCGACGGCGACGGGTGGGTGCAAACGCCAGAGGAGATGAGGTGGTCCACCAAAAACGGGGCCTTAAGACTTATTTTCGAGTGAGTGAATTGATTTTTTTGGAAGAACAGCTTGCACGCCCTATCTTCATTTAACCAACGCCCCAAACTATGGAAGAGCATGTGAAATTTGAACAAAAAGGCCGGATAGGCTATGTGATCTTGTCGCGGCCAGAAAAGCGAAATGCGCTGAATGCGGCCATGGTCAGTGGCCTCCAAGCGGCACTGGATAGGTGCGAGGCCATAGAAACGGTAAAGGTGGTCATCATCAAAGCAGAAGGGAAGGTGTTCTGCTCGGGGGCTGACTTGCAAGATATCGAGCGGATGCAGGACAATACCTTTGACGAGAATTTAGCGGATAGTGAGGGGCTCAAGAAGCTGTTTTTACGACTGTATACTTTCCCTAAGGTGGTCATTGCCCAAGTGCAGGGCCATGCCTTGGCGGGGGGCTGTGGCTTAGTGTCGGTGTGTGATTTTGCGTATGCCGTGCCCACGGCCAAACTCGGCTACACAGAAGTGCGGATCGGCTTTGTGCCGGCCATGGTTTTGGTGTTTTTGGTGAGGAAATTGGGCGAAGGAAAGGCCAAGGAGCTTTTGCTCACAGGGGAATTGCTGGTAGCGCCTGCCGCCAAGGAAATAGGGTTGATTCAGGAGGTGTTTGAACCAGCGGCGTTGGATGGAGCGGTGCAGGAGATTGCGGAGCGCCTTATCAGCCAAAACTCCGGAGAGTCCATGGCCCTGACCAAAAAGATGATCGCGGCAGTTCAGGATCTGCCCTTGGAGGAGGCGTTGGAGTATGCGGCAAGGATGAATGCAAAAGCCCGTGAGACGGAGGATTGCAAGCGGGGAATAGCGGCATTTTTGGGGAAGAAAAAAATCGAATGGTAAGTTGAAAACGAAGGCGCTTTCGGTATTAAAAAAGGTGTTTGGGTATGATGATTTCAGGCCCATGCAGTTGGATATTGTCCTCTCGGTAGCAGCTGGCAAGGATACCTTGGCGCTATTGCCTACCGGTGGAGGAAAATCCATTTGCTTCCAAGTGCCGGCGCTGATGCAAGAAGGCATCTGTGTGGTGGTGAGCCCTTTGATTGCATTGATGAAAGATCAGGTGGACAATTTGCGGAAGCGGGGCGTATTGGCCACGGCCATTTATTCGGGGATGCGGAAGCGGGAAATCGATACCACGCTGGACAATTGCATTTATGGGAACTATAAGTTTTTGTACGTCTCTCCAGAGCGCTTGAAATCGGATCTTTTTATCGAGCGGTTTAAGCGGATGAAGGTCAATATGGTGGCGATCGATGAGGCGCACTGCATATCCCAGTGGGGCTATGATTTCAGGCCGCCATATTTGGAAATCGCTGCTTTGCGGGAATACCACCCGGACACTCCTTTTATCGCCCTTACAGCCTCAGCGACCCTACAGGTGAAGCAAGATATTTTGGAGAAGTTGGCATTACGTGATCCGGCGGTTTTTGTGAAGTCTTTTGCCCGTAAAAACCTGTCATATGCCGTCAGGAAAGCGGAGAATAAGTTGGAAAAAGCCATCGAAATCCTACAAAAGGTGGGCGGGTCAGCCATTGTTTATGTGCGAAGCAGAAAGGCTACCAAAGAGCTGGCTCAGGCGCTTTACCGATTGGGGATTTCTGCGACCTTTTACCACGCCGGCCTGGACAAACAATTGCGCGAGCAGCGCCAGATGGAGTGGAAAAATAATAAGGTAAGGGTAATGGTGGCCACCAATGCCTTTGGAATGGGAATCGATAAGCCAGATGTGCGGGTGGTCATCCATGTGGACCTTCCGGAAAACCTTGAAAATTACTATCAGGAAGCAGGACGGGCTGGCCGGGACGAATGGAAGGCTTTTGCGGTGTTGCTGTATCAAGACAAAGACCTGGAGGTACTGGTGGAGCGCGCAGAGCAATCCTATCCTCCCATTGACTTTATCAAGCGCGTATACCAAAGCCTGGCCAATTATTACCGCATTGCCGTGGGCAGTAGCTTGATGGTCAGTTATGATTTTGACATCATTGCGTTTACCAATACCTATCACCTGGATTTACTGATGACCTATAATGCCCTGAAGATCCTTCAGGAAGAAGCATTGGTGGAGTTGAGTGAAGGGTATTATAGTCCCAGTACCTTTCATTTTCTGATTGGACAAAGCCGGCTGTACGAATACCAGATTGCCCATGCGGCCTTGGATCCAGTGATCAAAGTGCTGCTGAGGATGTATGGTGGAGAGCTCTTTTCCGAGTATTTGAAAATCAGGGAAGATAAGCTCGCCACTGTGCTCAACATTCCGGAACGAGAGGTTGTCAAGCTGCTGGAGCGGATGGATAATTTGGACATTGCTGCCTACAACAAGAAAAAAGACCAGCCACAGGTGACCTTTCTGACCCACCGGTATGATGCGGGACGCCTTCCGCTAAATACCAAAAGGATTGCGGAGCGAAGGGATACCAGCGTGGAAAAAGCCAAGGCGATGGTGGCTTATGTGACCAATACCACCATGTGCCGTACCCGGCAGCTCTTGGCATATTTCGGGGAAGTGTCAGACACTTCTTGTGGTGTATGCGATGTTTGTCTGGAAAAGAAGAAAGCGGCCAACGCTCCAAATTACCAAGAAGAGGTCCGTGAGAAGCTTTTGCAAACTTTAGCGGATGGAGATGCGTTTACCTATCAGGACCTTCTGGCCAAAGCCAATCTGTCCAGTACGGATCCCTATGCCACCAAGCTCTTGAGGGTCATGGAAGATGAAGGCGAAATCGTCAGCTTGGCTGATGGCAGGATAAAAATCAAGAATGAATGAAGTTTGTAGATGAGATTTTGAAAAGGCTGTTTTCGGATAAGAATACGGCCATGACACATAAGGAGAATTTTGTACAGGAAGAAGGAGAAGTGGAGGCACTGTTGCAGTGGATGGATTCGGTGGACGGAAAAGAGGTTTTTGAACTGATTTATAACAACTATCACCTTCAAAAAAGTGGACAGGAAACCACGCCGGAGCTGCAGGTTTTTAGGTCTCCATATGCCAATGGAATAGCGATTTCGTACGATTTACCGCTAAATTCCAAAACTTTTTCCCGACTTTTCTTTGCTTTTGGCCAGCGAATTGTAGATTTAGGGTATGAAAGGGTGAGTTTGGACCGGACCATTCAAGAGAAAGCTTCCGGGGTAAACACCATCGAAAAACAATACCTAAAGCCCAAAGCAACCTTCTCGGCAGCACGTACCGACCAACTTTTTGGGAATGTTGCTATCGAAAAAGTGTCGGTAAATCACAAGCCTCAGATGATCAAGATTTTGGTGACCGTCTATTCGGATAGACTTTATACCAAGGCGCGTTCATTTGATTCCTTTATAGAAGCAATATTTAATCCGCAGTAATCATCCTATGAATAGAGAAGAATTAGCAAAAGCACTGAAAAGTTATCGGACACCATTTGAAGAGGAGCAGTTGTTTGTTCAGCAATTTATCGAGCTGACCGATGATCCATTGGCCTTTCATCGGGATCGAAAAGAAGGACATTTTACTGCATCTGCTTGGATTGTCAATAAAACACGGACCCACGCCCTGCTTACCCATCATCGGAAGTTGAATCGCTGGCTACAGCTCGGCGGCCATGCTGACGGCAACGAGAACCTGCTGGAGGTGGCCATGAACGAAGCCCGTGAAGAGAGTGGCCTGATTTCGCTTAAGCTGGTGGATCGAGGGATTTTTGATATTGACAAGCACATCATTCCTGCCAATGCCAAAGACCCGCAGCATTTTCACTACGATGTACGGTTCTTGATCGAGGCAGCCATGGATGAGCCGCTGACCATCAGTGAAGAGAGCAAGGACTTGGCTTGGGTAAAATATGAAACCATTCCAGACGTGGTCAAGGCCAACGATTCCATATTGAGAATGCTGGAGAAGACCAGCAAATCTGAAGTGGTGTGTTAGCATCCTTATCTTGCGAAATCCGTGAATGGGAAATGGGGCAGGAAAGCCTTAAAGTCGTCCAAGCTTTTCTTTTTTACCCATGATGATTGTCTTTCTGTCAAAGATCGGATTAATAAGCTGTCAAATTGCCTATAATTCGTATCTTTGTCTGAAAAATTACCAAAAGTGAAAAAGCTATTTATTCTTCCTTTAATGGCCGTGCTGCTATGGAGTTGCTCCCCCTCTGAGCAGGAATTATACGATGCCGGCATAAAGGAAATGAGATTGGAGAAATTTAATGAGGCGATTACCTATTTTGACCGGGTGATCGAACAAAATCCAGACCATACAGAAGCCCATAATGCCAAAGGAGTAGCATTTTTTGAACAGGGAAAATGGGATGAGGCCATCAAGCATTTTAAGGTGGCCATGGAGAAAGATTCTACTTCTTACAAACCTTATTTAAATCTCGGAAATGCTTACTTGGAGAAGAAAGCGTTTAAGGATGCTGTGATCAATTATAATATGGCCAGCTCCTTGGATCCCAACCAGACAGATATCTATTATAACCGTGGGTTGGCACTATTGGGGATGGAAGCCTATGAAGATGCGATCTTGGATTTTGACAATGCCCTTCAAGTGGACCCGAATCAGGCCTTGGTGCATTTTAACCGTGCAAAAGCCCTGATAGGGAATAATAATCCACTGGAGGCAATCAATGCCCTGAAGCGGTCTGTGGCCATCGACAATACCAACGGGGCTGCTTTTTACCTGCTGGGGGTTACGGAGATGAGTGCCTTGAGTGAAAAAGAGGAAGGGTGCATGCACCTTAAGACCGCACTTGGCTTAGGCTATGCGGATGCTAAAGAATGGATCGATGAATTTTGTGATACCGAATCGGAATCTTAATGACTACAATCGGAAAGGACATCAAGAAGGCCAAAGCACTTTTGGAAAAGGGTGAGCTGGTAGGGATTCCTACGGAGACCGTTTATGGATTGGCTGGAAATGCCTTGGATGCAGCAGCAGTAAGTAAAATCTTCGAAACCAAAAATCGGCCGAGTTTTGATCCGCTGATTGTGCATACTGGCAGTATCGAACAGATCAGCGCGTACACGACCGGCATTCCGGAAGAGCTGGAAGTGCTTGCCGATGCCTTCTGGCCAGGGCCGTTGACCTTGCTCCTTCCGAAAAAAAGTATTGTGCCCGACCTGGTGACCAGTGGACTGGATCAGGTGGCCGTGCGGGTTCCCAGTCATCCCTTGACCCGTGAGTTGCTGTTGTCGTTGGATTTTCCACTGGCCGCACCAAGTGCCAATCCTTTTGGCTATATTAGCCCTACCTGTGCCAGCCACGTGGTGGATCAGTTGGAAGGAAAGATCGATTATGTGTTGGATGGCGGTAATTGTGAAGTGGGCTTGGAGAGTACGATAGTGGGCGTGGAAGAAGGGCAGATTACCATCTACCGTTTGGGAGGAATTGAGGTGGCAGATATCAAAAAAGTAGTGGGAAATGTGCTGATTTTGCCACAGTCCAGCAGCAATCCAAAGTCTCCCGGAATGCTCAAGAGCCACTATGCACCCCGCATTCCCTTTATCGTAGGGGACCTGGAGCAGCTGGTGCCGCATTATTTGGAAAAGAATGAGCGGTTTGGCGTGCTGAGCTTTACCAAAACGTTTGAGGGCGTCCCTGCTGAGCATCAGCGGGTGTTGAGTGCAGCAGGAGATTTTAAGGAAGCCGCACAGCAGTTGTTTGCCGCGATGCGTTATTTGGATAAGCAGGATGTAAGTGTGATCTTGTCAGGAGAAATGCCCGAAAGAGGACTTGGAAAAGCGGTGAACGACCGATTGAGAAGGGCCGCGGCACGATAGTCAAGAGGCTGTGACCAAAATGAAAGGTATAGAGAAATTGGCTTTTAGGCCCTTGAGAGACTGTCTCAAAAGTTCTCGTCATTGCGATCCTATGGATATCGGAAGAAGCAATCTCGTCATACGTGCAATGAAAGCACATCGAGATCACTTCACTTCGTTCGTGATGACGGATTATTTATTTATGAGACAGCATCTTTCTTTTAAAGAATTTAAAGAAATAAATCATATAAAACCTATTTAACCATGAACAGTAGGATAAAATCTGTTGACAACCTTAGTTTTGAAGGTAAAAGAGCGTTGGTACGGGTAGACTTTAACGTGCCCTTGAACGCTAATTTTGAAGTTACTGATGACACGCGAATCCAAGCCGCTTTGCCGACCATTAACAAGATCTTGAATGATGGGGGAGCGGTCATTTTGATGTCTCACTTGGGCCGGCCAAAAGGAGGTCCCGATGAAAAATTTTCATTAAAGCATATCCTGCTGGATTTGGAGAAAGCACTGGATCGTCCGGTGAAGTTTGCTCCGGACTGCATTGGTGAAGAAGCCGTGCAAGTAGCAGCAGCTCTGAAAGGAGGAGAAGTCTTGCTTTTGGAAAACCTTCGTTTTTATGATGAAGAAACAAAAGGTGATGCTGGGTTTGCCAAAAAACTTGCGGCAATGGGTGATATTTACGTGAACGATGCCTTTGGTACCGCGCACCGTGCCCATGCTTCTACCGCCATTGTGGCTGAAAACTTTAACGATAAAGTGTGTGGCTACTTGATGCTTTCCGAACTTGAAAATGCTGATAAAGTTCTTGGTAATCCTGTAAGGCCATTGACGGCGATTATGGGCGGAGCCAAAATTTCTGATAAGATCTTGATCATCGAAAAACTTCTTGACAAGGTGGATAACCTGATCATTGGCGGAGGCATGTCCTATACCTTTGCCAAGGCCAAAGGCGGAAGCATCGGGGATTCCTTATTGGAAGCCGACAAGATGGACCTCACCAAGGAGCTGGAAGCAAAGGCCAAAGCCAATGGCGTAAACCTTTACCTGCCCGTGGACAATATCACTTCCAAGGAATTTGCCAATGATGCCGAGCAAGGAAAAGCCAAAAGTGGCGAAATTCCTGACGGCTGGATGGGATTGGACATCGGAGAGGAAACAAGGAAGATTTTTGCAGATGTGATCAAAAACTCCAAAACCATCCTTTGGAACGGTCCAATGGGCGTTTTTGAGATGGAAAGCTTTGACAAAGGTACCAAAGCAGTAGCCGAAGCAGTGGTGGCAGCGACGAAAGAAGGTGCCTTCAGCTTGATCGGTGGAGGGGATTCTGCCGCCGCGGTAAACAAGTTTGGCTTTGGCGAAGAAGTATCCTTTGTATCCACTGGTGGCGGTGCGCTACTTGAATACATGGAAGGAAAAGAATTGCCAGGTGTGAAGGCGCTAGAGCCTTGATCACTTTATTTTGATATGAATCCAAAAAGCTACTTCGTATGAGGTAGCTTTTTTTTTGATCCGGATGGGCTTCAGGCCTTATCCCTGATCAAACAGAAAAGATCGGAGTAGCCTATTTCGATGGCTTTATCATCCTTTCCGTTAATATCTTACCTCCACCGGTACCACACCGGCACGGATCATGTCCAGTTGTCGGGCGGCCTTTTTGGAAACGTCGATGATGCGTCCTCGGACAAACGGCCCCCGGTCGTTGATGCGGACCTTGACGGTTTTGCCATTGCGCAGGTTTTTGACTTTTACCACCGTCCCGAAGGGCAATGATCGGTGGGCTGCGGTCATTTTTCCTGAGCGGTAGCGTTCTCCACTTGCCGTTTTGCGGCCATTGAACTTGTCGGCATAATAACTGGCCTGGCCCTTTTCCACGCGACTGGATGCGGACCTTGTAGCCGCACATGAGCTAAACAGGAACAACAGAATGCTCCAAAGCAATACTTGTTTCTTCATATAGGAATTGTGCTACTGGTGAAAGTATGAGGAAAACATAATTGACCGGTAAAGGTTAAACCCGGTTTAAATGAAATTTACCCTTCGGTTTTACCAACAGCCAATTTTACAACCTTCCAACCTTCCAACTTTCCAACCTTCCAACTTTCAAACCTGTTACCTAACGAAGATCCATTCATTTTCCTTGCTCTGGGGTTCAGAAAATTCATAGCCTTCCCGGTTAAATAGCTTCAACTGAGCCGGATCGGTGATTTTGTTTTTGATGATATAATCCGCCATCATGCCCCTGGCCTGCTTCGCAAAAATGCCGATGACCTTGTATTTGCCTTCCCGGTACTCCTTGAAGTTGACATGGATCAAGGGGGATTTGAGGGCTTTTTTGTCCACGGCTTTGGCGTATTCCTGGGAGGCCAAATTGATCACTGGCTGACCGTCTGCGGCCTTGTTGATGGCCTTGGAGATTTTGGTTCCCCAGTATTCGTAGAGGTTTTTGCCCTTTTTATTCTCCAGCCCAATGCCCATTTCCAGGCGGTAAGGCTGAATCAGGTCCATGGGCTTGAGGAGCCCATAAAGTCCGGAAAGGATGCGCAGATGGTCTTGGGCAAAGGCCAGGTCCTCTTCCGAATAATCGTCCACTTCCATGCTGCGGTACACATCCCCCTTGAAGGCCAAAAGGGCCTGCTTGGCATTTTCAGTGGTAAAGTCCTTGCTGAAATGATGGTATCTTTCTTCGTTTAGCTCGGCGATATTATCACTGACTTTCATCAGTTGCTTGATGTCACCGGCGGACTTTTTCTTCATGATGCTGACCAAGGCCTTGATGTCGGTTTTAAAATCCGGCTGCGTGGCCAGCGAAATGTCTGTAGTACTCATGTCCAGCGTCTTTGCTGGAGAAATCAATGCGATCATATTTATTCTATTACAACAATAGCTTTTTTAATGGTTTGCTCCACTCCTTGAGCATTGCTTTTTAACTTAATTACCACCGGATAGGTTCCGACAGGGACTTTTTTGTCATTGACTTTTCCGTCCCAAGGACAGAAGGGAGCATTTTCCGGGATGTTTTCTTGGATGCAGTGAAAGATCAGCTCGCCCCAGCGATTGTAGATCAACACAGAAATCTCATCGACGAAGTCATTGACATACACCACGAAATTCCGCTCTGGATCACCGGGGATGATGGCGTCCGGCGTGGTGACCTTCAGCCCACAATCCTCTATTACCTCAAAGGTAACGGCAAAGGAGCACGCTGCCGCATCGGTAACGATCAAGGTGTAGTCGCCCTCCTCTGTCGGAGTGAAGGTAGGATCGGTGCTCATCAGTTGGTCTTCTCGCCACCATTCGTAGGCCGTCCAGTTGCCTTCAGGTTCCAAGGTTTCCGTGACGCCTTCCGCGGCACAGATGGTGTAGCTTTCGGCCAGTTGCGGCGGTTCGGCATCGGAGTTGAGCACGGTGATTTCGTCGGAGCCCACGGTGCATTCCTGGCCATTGGTGGAATTGATCAGCTGCACTTGGTATTGCCCTGCTTGGGTGACCGTTATGGTGGAAGAACCGTCAAATTCGGGCATCCTGATGTTAATGCCGTTTTGGTCTGTCCTGAACCAGGCCACTGCTATATTGGCGGATGCTGGTGCTTCAAAATCAGCTCGGATAGTTCCCTCCGGATTGTCAGAACAAATGCCCGCCTCCAAGGTCAGCTCCACGGGGACATTGCGGACGATGACCGGGACATCAAATTCTATCCACGGTGCGGGGCAGCCTGTGCCCGTCTTGGGCTGTACATCCAAGGTGTAGGCGCCTTCGCGCGTAGGCGTAAAGATCCTTTCCCGACCGATGATTTCCCCTTGCGGAAAAGTCCTCCAAAGGTAAACATAATCAGCTTCATCAAATCCCGGTGCAATCACCGCCTCATACCGCAGTCCCGTTTCACAATCATAAAAAGGACCTTCCAGCTCATAGTCCACTTGGCCCGTCAAGGTCAGGTCCATTTCCCGGGTCCGAGGGCAGTCCACCCCGTTCGGATCTTCTCCCCGAACCAAGTAAAGGCCTTCTTGGTCCAGCGGGTACAGGCCGTTGGGCTGCGGCGTGATTTCTGCACCGTCAGGCGCCGTGATGGTGTAGTCGATCACATCTGCGTTTTCCGGCTCAAAGAAGAAAATCTCACATGCCAACGGCGCAGATGGAACGCTGAAGCTGACCAGGGCTTTTTCCTGTATTTCGTACGTCTGGGGAGCTGCTACCGCACAGCCGTCCGGCGTGGAAATCTCAATGGCATAGGTGCCGTGTGGAACGGCCAAGGGCATATCAGCCGTAGAACCGGTAAACTGTTGTCCGTCTTCCTCTCGGGTGATGGTGTAATTGGCTTCAGTGATCGTCCCATCCGCCGGGAAGGTGATCAGAATATTGCCGTCCAGTATGCCGTCATTGGTACAGCGTTCTGCGGATGTCACAATGCTGTAGTCATCCAGCCCATCCGGCGGGCTGGTATTTTCGATGCTGACGGTTTCGGTGTAGGTACAGCCTTCATTTTCGGCGGTGATGGTGTAGACTCCCGGGGGCAGGTCTTCGAAGGGACCGATGGTTTCACCCTCGGCCACATTTGAAAATTCCTGGTCTATTTCTTCGATCGTTACGGTCTCTGCATCCGCAAGCATGGTGAATTCAAAGCTCCCACTGGGATTGTCACATTCGCTGGTGGGAGTGATCACATTGATGGTGAATTCCGGCAACGGATCCACTACCAGCGTGGCCCTTTTTTCTACGATACAGCCCTCTAGGATCGGGTCGACAGCCCGGAAGATAATGTCATAGGTGCCGGGAGCCGGCAATTCTTCCACGGCTACTTCCCATTCATAGCCTTCGCCCAAAACAGTGGGATCTTCCGTGGAGCCCTGCAGCTGATAGGACCACTCGCCGGAAACGGGCGTGTCCGGGGCAAAATTGATGTAATTTTCTTCGTAACAGGATGATTCGGCATCTTGATTCAGTTCAAAATCAAACGCCGGTCCCACAAAGACCGATGAAGATGCCGAACAGGCTTGAAATGCGGGGTCCTCTTCCTCGCTGTTTGCCAGTACGACGCTGACCGTATAGATGCTTTCTTCGGTCACTTCGATCGAATTGGTATTGCCCAGGATTTCGCCAGCCGCATTGGTCCACTCGAACAGGTAAAGCCCTTCGGCAGGATCGTAATCGTCAATGGCCGTCAAGGTAATGGGGCTGCCACTACAAAGGGTAATGTCATCGGTGAGGGTCAAAGGTGGCGGGCCGATCACTTCGACGGTAAGCTCCCCATTGTAATAATCCGGATTGCCACAGCGCTCGACATCCAAGGTGACCTGATACACACCGGCAGAGTCAAACTCATATTCCAGGATTTGAAACTCATCGCCAGGACCGGAAGTGGTGAATACCGTTTGGTCTTCGCTGTCCAGGATGGTCCAAGTATACGTGTCAATGTCCGGCTCCCCGCCTCCTTCAAATTCTCCCAATGCAATGCCATCTTGCAAACAAAGGCTTTCAGGGCCTGCGATTTCCGGGTCGGGGATATTGCTGCCGCTGTTTTGGGCATAGGCAGGGAGGCCCAGGTTACTGGTGCCGCCAGTGGTCGACACGGCTTGCTGTTGGCTGTAGTTGGAGTTGTTGCAGTCTGCCCCAGGATTGATCGTGCCGATATTGGTGGCGCCGGGGATGGCTACGTAAATTTGGCCGTTGGGTCCCATTTGGACGGCACCGAAGTTGGTGCCTGCGCTGTTGGCGAGTACATTGACGTTGTCTTGGATGCATTGCTCCAGTGCGGCTTGGTCGGCGGCATTTTCGAAGCAGGTAGGGCAATTGTTGCCGCCACCATCATCATCGTCGTCGTCCTCCGGAGCTTGGATCTGGTATTCTTCCAGTCCTTTTCCATTTTGGTAGGAAACAAAGATCTTATTGCTGTCTCCGCCAAATTCCAGCCCGTAGACCTCATCCTCGCAGCCCAGGTCAATGGTGGCATATTCACTCAGTTCACCCGTTTCCTCATCAAAGTCAAGGACATCCACAAAGCTACAGCCATTTTCGTCCACGATGGTCACGGCCACCTTTTCCCCGTCGGGGCTGAATTTCATCGTGCCTGCCGAGTTGCTGAAACTGTGGTTGGTGCCCACATCGCTGGTTACCGGCTGGCCAATGCCTTGGGAAGTAGCGGGATAGGCGCGAAAGGTGTTGTTGCCGACTTCGTGAAACATCACCCAAGTCGTGTCGCCGGAGGCAATGGCCGCAGATTGCTCCGTGCCGGGGCTAAAGAGGAAGTTGTCACCGCTGACCACACTGCCCACACCGTTTTGGTTTTCCCCTTTGATGTCTACCAAAGAGAATTTGGTGGTGGAGTTGCCGCCTTCCGATTGGGTGGTGAAGAGGTAGTAAAGGGTTTGTTCCTGAGGGACTTTGACGGCAATGACACTCTGTGCGGAGGTATTGTCGCCACCGATATTTTCCCCGTCCTGCATGGGATTGCCGTTGAGGTCCCAAACGGTTTGTCCATCGGTATAGAAAAGCACGTCTCCGGCTTGATCAGAGATGGTCGTCGTACCCTCCGGAATGCTCCAGCCCGGATGGCCGTCGGGGACTTCCACAGGCCGGGGAGACGGCGCGTCCGGGTCGTCAGGATCTGGGTTAAAATCGAGCCCGGCATTGTTCCCAAAATACCACACGTTATTCGTTTGGTCGTCGACTTTTTCGTTGGCCACGGGGTCCCACATTTTGACTGTGGTCTCGGCATATACATAGCAGGAAGAGCCCTGCTCCCGTGCCAGTACCCAATAGGTGCCAGGATCACATACCTCATTGGCCCCTTCCGGGATCCATCCTTCTTCCTTTTTGTTTGACCAGAAATATTCGTAGCTGGAACCGCCATTTTGGCCGCCACCGCTACCGCCGCCGGGAATTCCGGGAATTCCGCCGCCGCCGCCACCTCCGCCACCGGAGCCGCCTTGGCCTTCTTCACCTGAGCTGACCTCCAGCATTTCGTTGAGGTCGATGCAGGTCATACACGTGGTGGTGTCCGAAGGGGTGAAGCTTGCTTGCAGGTTGTTTTCCTGAAAGGTGATGGACTGGGAGGCCGTTTGGGTGCTTCCGTCCGCGAGTGTTACCGTTAAGGTGACGTTGATGTTTTGTTCGCTGGTCGCATCTGCTGGCAAGAGCAAATGTTCCTCTGTCAGGTCCAGTTCGATTTCCTCCCCGTCTTGGTCGGTAGGGGGTGGGCTGAGCTCCCATTCATAAGATTCCACGGCAATATTGGGCGGCGTGAGCTGGGACGTGAGCTGCAGCGGATTGTTCATGCAGGGCATTTGTGGGGAGTAGGTAAAATCCACGGAAACGTCAATGTCCGCATTCGGGGCGAAGCTAGGAAAGGTGCTGCCGCAGAAATCCGTGCCGTCAAAGGGATTGTCGTCCACCGTCAGCTCTTCCAGTACGGTATGGTCCGGGTTTTCGACCGTGCCCACATAAAAGGCATCATCATCTTCCTCTTGGTAGATGTAGTACAATTGGCCGTCAGGTCCTACTTTAATGTCGTGGATTTGGCGGATAGTGCTTCCAGAGGGACTGGTAATCGGCACCACTTGCGGATCGGCATCCAGCGTGTCCACAGGGATCCGGAGCAATTGGTCATCCTTAGAATAATAGAAATAATCGCCATCAGGGGCAAGTCCCGTTCCACCATAATTTTCAGATGCATCACCTGTGGATTGATCCAGTGGTCGAGGATTCGCAAAATTCCCGGTACTGGTGTCAAAGTCCATCAGGACAATGGGGTCAACCGCATTTTCGGGGATCAGGGCCAAGGTGCCCGAATTTTCATCAAAAGCAATTTTTTCTGGCGTAAAGCCGAGGGCCGCATTGCCCGTTTCATTGAATACCCCTTCCGTATCGGTAATTTCCCTGGAGAGCAATTGCCCGTTTTCGTAGCTGATCAGGTAGCTGGGCGAACTGGGCGTTTTGACCACGGCAATGGCACCCGCGGCGGTGCCAAACTGGATGTCCTTATCCGTAATTTCTCCACGAGGAGGTTCATTGCCAGTAGCCTGTCCCGGGGCATTCATGTCAACTACGGCATATTGAAGTTGATCAGAAGTGCTGAGGTAAAAAATATAGTAGGTTTTTTCACCTTCAATATCAAAATTTAGAGATGAAATTGCTACAGTTTGATTTCCATTAATGTCCCCGTTAATACCAGGAGACATTCCTTCTAATGGCCCATTATCACCGTCGTAAACTAATTCTCCATTCGTATAAAAAATGGGTTCCCCCGTCAGCGGGTCAATGGCTATGGCGTTGTTGTCTTGGCCGACCACCACTGTTCCCGGCAGGGTGTTGACGTTTGGGTTGTCTCCTTTACCAAAAGAAATATAATTATTTTCCGTGTTTGGCCCACAGTAACCAAAGATCCATTCGTTATCATTGTAACCTTGCCCATGGACATGTACTGAAAAGCGCAGGCACAGGAATAACGGCAAAAAAAGATAAATGAATCTTAAATTTATGTCAAAAGGAGTCCTTTTCATATATTACGGGTAGCTTTAAAACACGATGCGCCAGAGAGCCGTTTAATAAGCTTAACGTTATTCAAATAAACGAACATTTCTTTGTTTAGGTCTTATATATATCTAGTTTTTTGCATCTTAGCATTAACGTTCTCTACTGGCAATAGTTTTGGACAGGATCCGCAATACAGTCAATATTACGCGGCACCCCTCTACCTGAATCCTGCATTTGCCGGCTCAGACTTACAGACGCGCATAGGGGCCAATTACCGTAGCCAGTGGCCCGGGCTGGACGCCCAATACAATACCTTCTCTGCTTATGCCGATACTTTTTTGGAAAAGTATAACAGCGGATTTGGCTTGATGGTCATGAATGACGTACAGGGAGCGGCGGATTTGCGCTCGCTGACCATCTCGGCCATGTATGCCTATGAGCTGAAGCTCGGCGAATCCGTTTATTTTCGCCCCGGTTTTGAAGGTAGCTACATCCGCCGGGAAGTGGGCTATTACGAAAACCTGGTCTTTGCCAATCAGATCAATCCCCAGGATCCCTTTGGGCCGATCTTTCCGGGAAATACGGACCTCACCGGATTGGGAGAACCGGTCAGCTTGCTCTCCCTGTCCTTTGGCGGGTTGCTCTTTACTGAGAACCTCTGGCTGGGAGGAGCCATTCACCATATCAATGAACCCAACCAGTCTTTTCTGGAAGGGGAAAGTCCACTGCCCCGAAAGCTGTCCTTTCACGGTGGCTACCGCATTGGGCTAGGCCATGGCGCCATGAAGCGTGACTTTACCCATACGTACAAACAGCGGTATTTTGTCCCAACCATCAACTATAAAAAGCAGGGCGTTTTTGAGCAACTTGACATTGGTGCCTATGTCTATGCCGAACCGTTGATCTTTGGGGTTTGGTACCGCGGACTTCCCTACAAGCCGCTCAACAGCGAAAGTAACCGGGATGCCATCGTCATGTTGCTCGGACTGAGCCTTCCCACGGGACTGGATGTGGGCTACAGCTTTGATTACACCATGTCCCAGCTGGGGATCCAATCGGGCGGTGCCCATGAGATCAGCGTGTCCTACCGGTTTCCCGACCGGAATCCCGGAGCGCCCCGGCTCCGAAATACCATTCTTCCTTGTCCTAAATTTTAATAGCTTTGCTGCATGAATGCAGAACAACTGAAATACCTCCTGATCGGCTTGGTCGTAGCCGGTTTTTTGTTTGATAAATGGACCAGTTGGCTAAATGTCCGGCAGCCGGTGCCGCCAGTGCCCGACACATTGCGCGGTCACTTGAGCCAGGAAAAACTCCAAGAATCCAAAAACTATCAACGCACCAATTACCGCTTTGGGCTCCTGACGAGCGGGCTGTCCTTTTTGGTGACGGTGGCCTGCCTCCAATGGGGCGTTTTTGGCTGGTTGGATGCCTGGGTAAGCACTGGGGTGGCAGCTCCCCTTTGGCAATCCCTGTTGTTTTTTGGCATCCTGTTTTTGGCTTCCGACTTGCTTTCCCTGCCGTTTGACTATTACCATACGTTTAAGATTGAAGCCGATTTTGGGTTCAATAAAACGACGAAGAAAACCTTTGTACTGGATAAGCTGAAAGGATATGCCCTGGGCATCATCTTGGGCGGTGGACTGCTGGCCTTGCTGCTTTGGCTGATCAATGGTTTGGGAAGTGGGTTTTGGTGGTACTTTTGGGCGGTGGCAGCCTTCTTTATGGTGCTGATCAACCTGTTTTACACTTCGTGGATCCTTCCCCTGTTCAATAAGCTTACCCCGCTGGAGGAAGGACCGCTAAAGAAAAGTATCCTGGCCTATGCGTCATCGGTCGGGTTTTCCCTGGACAATGTGTTTGTCATTGACGGCAGCACCCGCTCCACCAAGGCCAATGCTTTCTTTTCCGGCATGGGCAAGCGCAAAAAGGTGGTGCTTTACGATACCTTGATCGCACAACATACCACCGAGGAGCTGACGGCGGTGCTGGCCCATGAGATCGGCCACTATAAGAAGAAACATATTCTCCAGAGCATGGTCATCAGTGTCCTGCAAATTGGGGTCATGCTGTTTGTGCTTTCCCTTTTTGTCAATAGCGAGACCATCAGCTTGGCCCTGGGCGGCGAACGGGTGGCGGTCCACCTCAATTTGATCGGGTTTGTATTGCTGTTTTCGCCCATTTCGACCTTGCTGGGCATTGGGATGAACATGCTGAGCCGCAAGAATGAGTTTGAGGCGGACCGCTATGCAAAGGAAACGTATGCCGCAAAACCTTTGGCCGAAGGCCTGAAGACCCTCTCCGTCAAGACGCTCACCCAGATCAATCCCCATCCCTTGCATGTCTTCGTCAATTATTCCCATCCCCCACTGATGCAGCGCTTGGAGCAGTTGGAAAACTAGTAGGGAGATTTGAGTATTGAGTCTTGAGTCTTGAGATATGAGACGTGAATATTGAGTCTAGAGTCTCGATACTTGCGTCTTGCCTCTTGATACTTGAACTTGAGATATGTGTAGGGCTGTCATTGGGCGCGCGCGGTGGGGGATTCCTGTTCTCAGCTGCGCTTGGGTACTCGCGGGAAACTTTGAAGTTGGAATTTTTTACCTAAATTAGGTGGATGAATTGATCGATGTTTGCATCAGACGCATCAAGAACCACAGATAACCACCAATTAATCACACGCCTGCCCCTTTCATTATCAAGCCCTATGGCAGGCATTTCGTGAATACCTGCCTGATTTCGATCGTTTCAGGAGGTTTGTACATCATTAAAAAACCTAATTGCATTTATGATAAAATCATTCACCCTACTATTGACATCAAGTTTATTAAGTTTTTTGGCCCTGTTTTCAAGCTGTAGCAGTACATCTGAGCAGCAGGCCGAGAAAGTCAACCTCCCTCGAATAGCCATTGCTGGGCTGGCGATTGAGTCCAGTACTTTTTCCCCTGCCGTGACAGAAGCGCCCGCCTTCCATGCCAAGACAGGTGAGGAGATTTATGACAACTATCCCTTCATGGCCGCAGGATCCGAAAACCGCCAGCGGGCCGAATGGGTGCCTACATTGACCGGGAAGGCTATTCCCGGGGGGATCGTCAGCAGAGAGGCGTATGAATCATTGATGGAGAAGACCTTGAAGATGCTGAAAGAAAACGGTCCCTATGACGGGTTGTTCTTTGATATCCACGGCGCCATGAGCGTACAGGGGCTGGATGATCCTGAAGGGGATATGATTACGCGGATTCGCGAGGTAATCGGTAAGGAGCCCATCATTTCGACCTCCATGGACCTCCATGGCAATGTGTCGTGGCGGTTGGCCAAGCATTCTGATTTGATCACCTGTTACCGCATGGCGCCCCATGAGGATGCACTGGAGTCGAAGAAGCGTGCCATGGACAATTTGCTGGCGCGTATAGAATCCGGAAAAGGCAAGCCCGCATACAAGGCCTATGTGCCCGTGCCCATTTTATTGCCGGGCGAAAAGACCAGTACCCGTGTGGAGCCGGGCAAAAGCTTGTATGCCGCGGTGGCACCGGCAGCCAATCAAACGGGAATCGTGGATGCCGCCATTTGGATCGGCTATGCTTGGGCAGATGAGCCACGAAACCACGGGGTGGTCATGGTCACCGGTGATGATGAGGAGAAGGTTACCGCCACGGCAGAAGAGCTTGCCGAGCAGTTTTGGGCGGTCAGGGATGAATTTGAATTTGTCGCCCCGACGGCCACACTAACGGAAGCGTTGGATTCGGCGATTGCCAGTGAAGAGCAGCCCTTTATGATCAGCGACTCCGGGGACAATCCCACGGCCGGTGGAGCAGGGGATGTGACGTGGACCCTTCGCCAGATCTTAAACCGGCCCGAGTTCAAGGATGCCAACGGCCCGTCGGTGATCTATGCCTCCATTCCTGGGCCGAAGTTGGTGGAGGCGGCCGAAAAAGTGGGCGTGGGCGGCCATGTGGAAGCCCCCGTGGGAGCAGCCGTGGATGACCGGTATGAAGGCCCGATCATGCTCAAAGGATCCGTGGAGTCCATCAAAAAAGGAGACCGCCATGCCGAAACTGAAGTGGTGGTCAAATGTGGCAGTGTCAACGTCATCGTGACCAAAAAAAGAAAGCCTTACCATCATGAAGCTGATTTTACCGCCTTGGGATTGCAGCCCAAGCAGACGGATATCGTCGTGGTAAAAATAGGCTACCTGGTGCCCGAGCTGTACGATATGCGGGCGGATTGGCTTTTGGCGCTCACCCCGGGTGGAGTGGACCAAGACCTGATGCGCTTGGAGTACGAGCGGATCAAACGCCCCATGTTTCCTTTTGACCCGGGCATGGAGCGGCCGGACCTTTCGGCAAAATTGGTTCCGTTGTCGCATGAGGAGTAGGCTTTAGTCTTGAGTATTGAGTCCTGAGTATTGAGATGTGAGATGTGAGTCTTGAGCCTTGATACTTGAATCTTGATACTCAATACTTTGAGAATAGATAATCTTTCCCTGGCCGATTTTTGTGCGGTGCGGGCGTTGTTGATGAACGACGGCCTTGCCGGGGGGTAATCAACAAGAATGTTTATAATCCGACCAAGGAAGCCGTCATCGCAGGCGATTGTAGCCAGTGATCGCCTCCTTGTGGTGGAGCGAAGGGCTTTTATGATCAAACGAAGGTGGTTTTGCGCATAATTTTAAGTAGAAAAGGTTTCGATGCCCAGTATGGAGGGCAGCCCAGTCCGATTTTGCCGGATGGGACCTTGCTGAGTCTGCCCATCCCGGAGCCGCGGGATACCTTGACCTATGATGAACTGCAGCATGGTGGTCAGTCCTATGGGGCGATCATCCAAGGACTTCGTCCCTCCACACCCCTTCGCGGGAAAAGCTGCTGCCATTTGGATCCCGACTTGGATGACCAGGCACTTCCCAGGACTCCCGGATGGCGGCCATTGCTGGGACAGACCGGCGCCGCCCAGGGCCACTTGGCAAAGTGCGGGGTGGGCAAAGGCGACCTGTTCCTGTTTTTTGGGACCTTTCGGCAGACTGAAAGGGGGGAGCAAGGACTGGCCTATCGGAAGGATGCCCCGGAAGTGCACATGATCTTTGGCTACTTGCAGGTCGGGGAGGTGATCGATCCCTTGGAGGATGATGGTCCCGAAATCAGCTACCATCCCCATGCGCAGGAGCGGTTTCGGGCGGCGAAGCACAATAGGATTTACCGGGCCAGCGAGTGGCTGGACTTTTTGCCGGAGCTGCCGGGAGGAGGTGTCCTGAAAGCACACCCTGGCCTGCAGCTGACCAAGCCGGGCTTCTCCAAAAGCCGCTGGCAATTGCCCGATTGCTTCCGGAACGTTTCCATCAGCTACCACACCCCCAAGAGCTTCCGCCCAACTTACTTCCAGTCCGCCGCCAAGGGCCAAGAGTTTGTGGTCACCGCAAACGAAAAGGTAAAGGACTGGGCAAAGGGATTGATCAAGGAGGGTAATCGCTTTTAACCCCATGAAGTTATTTAATTCAGGCAAAAAGGGTCAGATCAAGCGCTTGCCTGTCCGGCAGGGAGTCGAGATCCAACGTCTAGCCTTCGACTACGCTCAGGCTGACATCTCTACTAATAGTTCAAAAACGATTTTCCTAGATTGATCGGGGAGGGTAACCGCTAAAAACCAGAAAAGTGCTATATTAAGGGATAAAAAGTTTTTTGATCCTAAACACTACTACTCATGAACCACCCTCGCACCTACCAGCTCTTGGGCAGCAGTAATCCAAGGGCCTATACCGACCGGGTACGCCTGCCGTTTGGCGATGAGATCTCCAGCCCATCTCCTATACCCCAGAAAAATACCCATTTTGTGGTATTTTTTAAACGTGAGCAAAAGCTTAATTTTCGAGAATACCCGTTTGCAAACGGAAGTCATCGTTTATGAACGGGATGTGGTGGATGTAAAGGTGTTGTAACCAATTTGAAAAAAATGAAATGCTTTAAAATAGTTTTCTTGACGCTATTGACAATCTTAATTTCTTGTAAGAAAAGCGATAAAGATAATTCTGTAGAAAATAAGATTAATCTTGAACTAAAGGCTAATCTTGAAAACATTTTACTGAAAGACCAAGGAATAAGAGAAATTGTAAATGGAAGCTTATCTGAGGAGAGAAAAGCTGAATTGCTAACCCAAATGAACTTAAAAGAATCAGATATTGATGGAAATAAAAAATTTGATTTAATGCGTAAAATTGACAGCATTAATATTTTAGAAATAGAAAGTATTATCAGCAAATATGGGTATCCCAGTAAATCTACAGTTGGTGAACCCGCTAGCAAAGCTGTTTTTTATGTAATTCAGCATTCAGATAAAATAAGCAAGTATCTTCCAATAATTAGAAAAGCAGCAGAAAATGGGGACATAACTCAAACTTCTTTGGCAATGATGGAAGATAGAAACTTAATGGAACAAGGGCTTGAACAGATTTATGGGACTCAAATAAAAGGAAAAGCCAATAAAAAAGGAGAATGGATTTATTTTCTTTGGCCTATTAAAAACGCTGACTCAATAGATACTTGGAGAAAACAAGTTGGATTTAAAAAAAGCCTTGAAGAATATTTAAAAGATATGGATGTTGAATTTAAGTTATATCAAATTAACGAATTAAATGATCTATAAAGCTGGTTACACCAATGTATAACCGCAATTACGGTGGATTTGCCTATCCCGAAATAAGTTCGGGGAGACCACTCGGAATTGCTAAGGTTCTAAACCGATAATTATACACCTGTATCGACCAAAAAATTGTAAAACATTAAAAGTACATTTGACCAATTATTAAATAATAACGATCTAAATATTAGTAATTTAACAGAAAAATATTCAATAGAATATATACTCAAATTGAGTATATAAAGACGTTGGGCACAAGGCGAAAACCAATCTACACGAATAAAAAATGGAGAAAGATTATTTTCTTTTAGAGGACAAAAAAAAAGAAATTGAATCCAAGTTCTTAATCAAAAACGGTTGGCTGAAAATATATGAAGATGATTCTAAAGACTTTGACGATTCTGCTGGAATATATTGTTGTCTAATATCAAACGACAAAGTTGAGAAATATAGTGAAGATTATAATTGGCCACTTTCAATGGGAAGTGAAGGAAAGCCATCTGTTTACGGAGACAACACATATAAATCAAATGACGAAGAAGGTTTAGAACCTTTTTTATTCTACAAAAGCTTTTCATTACAGGAAACTTCAATAAAATACATAGATGTTGCCGAGGAATTTGTTCTCTACTTTCGACTTTACGAAAAAGGAAATGACAAACAAAACCGTACATTTTATTATGTAAGCGATTATGGGGAATTAGACGAAGTTCTAATTATTGAGCCAAAATTGATTAAAGTAAAAATCAATTATTTGAGGGAATATATCACAATGAGAGATATGAACTTCGTAGTATGCTATGATTTTATGAGGTTGCTAAAAGAAATCCCTTCAGATTGGAACATCATACACAAGGATGAATTAATCAAAGAAAACGACTTTATTTATAGTCATTTAATTCGCAATGTATCCGACAAAACTCAAAGTTGGATTATGGGAAAAGTATTCATTAAACCAAATAATTCAAAGAGATCACATTTTGATTTTGGAGAATCAAAAAATGAAAGCTTTATAATCGGAATTGATGACGAAGGGGAATTAATTTATGAAGATTGCGGAAAAACAGACGGCAATCATTTTAAAGTTACTTATTTCAAAAAAGAGGTTTTAAACAAATACTACAATCAACCAAACAAATATCAAGTTGATGGATTTAGTGTTGGTTCGAAATTTTTTAGATTAAAAATAGACAATAATGTAGATGAATACATTCCTGTCTTTCTTACCAATTTGAGAATGCTTCCGGAAAAGGAACAACTTCATTGGAAACAATATAATATTCCACCAAAAGAGGGAATGAATATTAGTAGAACTTATTACAGAACAATGATAGAAGGTCAATGGGCAGAACAACCTGAAACAGTTGACTTGTTCTTTAAATCAAAGTATAAAAGCTTCAATAAAAAATGGCAAGAAAAGTTTGGTTGGCAATTGTACAAACCATTATCAAAAACAGAAGAGCATCTTTTTACTGCATTGCATAAAATAACTACAAACAACGTTAAAGCTTTCTGTGAACAAACTCTAACAATAGTAAAACTGACTATTGATAGACTTAATGAGAAGGAATTAGCAAAAGGGTTAGATTTGGACTCAAAAATTCGAGGAATTGGAAAGTTTGAAAAGTTTTTAGAGTCAAAAGGAATGAATATTCCAGATATGTTTGTGTTTTTAAGAAATCTTCAAAATTTAAGGTCTGGACTAATTGCTCACACATTTAGCGAGTCTAATAAGGACTGTAAAAAAGCTATTGAATATTTTGTAATTACAGATAGTAATTACATTGAAGTTTTGGGAGAAATATTTGTAAAATCAGTATTTACATTAAACACTCTGGAAAAATATTTTGAGTTGAAAGAATAAAAGCCCAGTGGCTAACAACGTATATAAAAAATAGCGGTTTAATCGCTTAAACGAAACAAAATGAAGAGATTAAAGGTCTGTAATAATCCGAAAAGTTAGTGCTTAAAAATCCGTTACTAATCATACTCGAGACCGTTGTAGGGCATTTAAAACAACAGTTGGATTAACGAGAAATATTAAACTAAAATGGCAAACGAACTAGAGAAAGCTATAACTGTAAAGGAAGCAATAGACAATATAGATTCAGGAGACTTGCTTCTTCCCTCAATTCAAAGACGGTTCGTTTGGAATACAAGACAAGTTGAGTTTCTTTTTGACTCAATTATGCAGGATTACCCCATAAACACTTTTATGTTTTGGTCTGTAACAGATGCGAACATTAAAAATCAGTTCCGTTTCTACGATTTTTTGAGAAAATACATTGAATACAAAGGGGGAAACAACGAAGAAAGAAATACTAATGGCTATAAAGACTTTAAAGCTGTAATTGACGGACAACAGCGACTGAACAGTCTGTATATTGGTTTAAAAGGTACATATGCCTACAAAAAGTATGTTTACAGGAAGAAGAAATATCAAAAGGATGAGCGAGATTACCCAAGCAGGAAATTATACCTTGATATTCTAAATCCAATTGTTGATGATGAAGAAAAGAAAGTATATGATTTTCGATTTCTCATTCATAATGAACACGAACAACAAAACAATCGAAAAACTAAAGGAGTCGTAGATGAAGAAGGCAAAAGATTTGAAGTTGATTGCTTTTGGTTTGAAGTTGGAGAAATTCTGAAATTTCAGAACGAACATAGCGTAATTACTTATCTATCTAAAAACGAGCTTGATATTGGTGGATTTCCAGGCGAGACATTGTTAAAGCTATATAAGCTGACCAATGAAAAGCCAATAATCAACTTCTTCTTAGAAAAAAATCAAGACTTTGACAAAGTGCTTTATGAATTCATAAGAACTAATTCAGGTGGATCTATACTTTCTTTCGCAGACCTACTAATGTCAATTATAACAGCATCTTGGGAATCAGGAAAATCCACAAAAGGAGCACGTGAAGAAATTGACGAATTAATCAGACAGGTAGAAGATATTGGTTTTGGGATTAATCAGGACTTTGTTTTAAAAACTTGCTTGGTTTTTTTCTCAGCGGACATCAGGTTTGCTTTAAAAAACTTTCAAGGCGAAACAATTCAAAAAATTAAATCTGAATGGGGTAAAATAACAAGAAGCATTAAATCAAGCTTTGAGCTTGTAAAATCACTGTCTTTTAACAATCATTCTTTACGGTCAAAAAATGCAGTTATTCCAATAATCTACTACATCTACTTAAAAGACTGTTCAAATGAGATAAATAAGGATAACAAACACGTTAGAAATAAATCTATAATTAAAAATTACCTTCACCTATCCCTTTTGAATAAGCTATTCGGTGGCAGTTCAGACGGCTTTTTAAAATCAATTAAACAAGTGATTGAAAAAAACCACGAAAGCGATTTCCCTTTAGTTCAGCTAAAGGAAAAGTTCAAAGGCACGAACCGTAGTTTTTTAATGGACGAAGAAAAGTTAGAAAATATACTAAGAACCTCATATGACAGTTTAGATGGGTTTTATGTATTGTCGCTTCTCTTTCCAAAATTCAATTTTGAATTTAAAAATCCAAATATTGACCATCTATATCCAAGAAGTCAATTTGAAAATTCAGATTTCAGCTTTTTAGAAGATGAAGAAGACATTGAGTTCTATCAAAGTCATTGGAATACTGTGTTGAATTTGGCGTTACTTTCAGAAGAACAAAATAAATCTAAGAACAAATCGGAATTAAAGAATTGGATAGAAAAACAAGAGAAACATAACCTTGGAATAAGAAACTCACTTTTGATACCTGAATCAATAGACCTAAAATTTGAAAACTTTAAAGTGTACATTCAGGAGAGAGAAAAGTTGTTGAAGAAAATAATACGAGAGAATACGGAACAAGAAAAAACGCCCTACAACATTGTATAAGAGCAATAGCGGGGAAAGTGATAAATTCAAGGTCTGTGCATTTAATAAACTTTTGTGGTGGCGGAAAGGTAATTACCTTGAAATCCGCTACTGCTCTTATACTTGACCGTTGTGTGTATTGTGAGAAAACGTCTTCGGAATAAAATTTATTTACTAAAAAGGAAACTTTTACATTTGTAACAAACAAATATCTGAATGACGGAAAAATTTAAAGTTGATTTTCTAAAAGAAGTTTTTTGACTTCTTGGATACACTCGATGAAAAGGCTCGAAAGAATATACTTTTCAATATTGACAGAGCAAAAGTTAAAACCGACAATACGCTCTTTAAAAAACTGACATAAGATATTTGGGAATTTCGAACCTTGTACAACAAAAAGCAATACCGACTCTTTGCATTTTGGGACAAAACGGATAATGAAGTGACTATTGTGATTGCAACTCACGGAATTGTCAAAAAAAATGCAAAAAACACCGAAAAAGAAAATTGACAAAGCGACCGAATTGATGAACAAATATTTTGAAAGTAAAAACAAGAAGTAATGAAAACATACACACTTGACGAAGTAAAAGACAAATATCTTGGGAAAAAAGGTACAGCGGAAAGAGATGCTTATGAAAACGAATTGCGACTTGACTTAATCGGAGAAGCAATCAAACAAGCTCGAAAAGAAAGGAAATTGACACAAACCCAACTCGGAGAATTAATCGGAGTGAAAAAAGCTCAGATTTCCAAAATCGAGAATAATTTGACAGACGCAAGGTTTGAGACGATTTTAAAAGTTTTCAGGGCGTTAAACGCAAAAATTAATTTTAACGTAGAGTTGCTAAACCAGAAAATGGATTTGGCAACTGAATAAAAAGCACTACACACAATAACTAAGCATGCTGACGGCTGGAACAGCCAAGCCTGAATGCCTTGTTGAATGACTGTTGCTGGGAATGGGGTGATTATGGGGAAGCTTTTTTGTCTTTTTATATTTATGGCGGTTTGGGGCGAAACAAATACGGTACTTTTGGAACGTCAATGGATGCTATTCAGTGGTTAACTATGAGTAGGCTAGGTAAATTCGAGAAGCAGTTTTGAGCCTACGGCACAAGGAGATTTAGCAGTAGCATGACTTTACCAAACTGTTTTATAGCTAGCGGCATAAGTCAGTTTGGGCATTGGGCTGGTAGGGCGTAGAAAAGTGTCGCAATAATGCTCCGTTAGGAGCAGCAGCGTGGTAAAAGAAAATGAATATTCGATGTCAAGTAATATGTATTGGCAAGTAGATTCCCCTCCATGGGGATTGCAAATCCCCCTTTTCAAGAGTTCCTGATTCCAAATCAGGAACAGCATGCACAAGGAACCGATTGTAGCCCCTACAACTTCCCCAACCCCAGCCCTGGCAGGGCGTCATAACAATAGCCATGGAGAAAGGATAAAGGGTGGGTTTTATTCCGAATGCCTTGATTTATAGAAAACTACACGAAATATTTTTTGGTCTTTGGATGATTTTTTAGCTTTGCGGCTTGTTTTATGGCGAGTGGGAGAGGTGCTTCCCCCGGCCGGCTGAAAATTAACATGTGATGACCTGTACTGCGGAGCGAACGTCAGTTGACCAAATCAATGCGACTAATATTTTGCCACAGACCCCATTCTGGGCAAAGGTAAAACACAAACAGGGGTTTAAGCCCAACGGCTTTCGGCTGAAGGTGTCCAAGGCACTGTTGGATCCCTATGCTGGGGCCTCGCAGCAGTTGGAGGAGGACTTGCTGATCTTGCTCAAGGATATTGGCGAAGGGCACTGCTTTGCCTATGTGCCTTATGGGCCGAAATTGGAGCCGCGGTTTGAGCACCAAGGGCTATTTCTGGAGAAGCTTTCGGAATCCTTGAGGCCTCATTTACCTGAGCATTGCGTCTTTATCCGCTACGATCTCCTTTGGGAAAACCAATGGGCCGATGAGCAGGAGTTGTACGATCCCAAGGGCAATTGGCAAGGGCCGCCCCCGGTGCAGACGCAGGAATTTCGCGTAAACTTCAATACCGACCATTGGAACCTGCGCAAGAGCCCCGGCGATGCCCTGCCGAAAAACACCTTTTTTCTGGATTTGGACCGCGGGTCGGAAGAATTGCTGTACGAGATGCGTTACAATACGCGTTATAATATCCGCCAGGCGAATAAGAAGGGGGTGGAAGTCCGCGAATATGGTGTCGAAAAGTTGGATGACTGGTATGCCCTGTATGAAGAAACGGGGATCCGGAAAGGCATCACGTATCAGACCAAGGATTACTTTTTGGACCTCTTTGCCCATCAGGACGAGCAGGTGCGGGTATGCTTGCTGATGGCGTCACATGAAGGGCAGGAGTTGGCTTCGATGCTGCTGGTGCTCAGCCATAAGCGGGCGACTTATCTTTTTGGAGCTTCAGCATCAGACCAACGCCAGGCCATGGCGAGTTATGCACTGCAGTGGGAAGCGATTAAGCGTGCCAAGGCTTTTGGCTGTGAGGAGTATGACATGTTTGGCTGTGCCCCCAACCTGGACCGCTCCCATCCGCTGCATGGCGTCCACCTCTACAAGAAGGGCTTTGGTGGCCAGCTTTTTCACCGCATGGGCTGCTGGGATTATCCGTTTCAGGAGAAAGGGTATGAGATGTTCAAAGCACAGGAAATGAATAATTGAGTTACCAAAGTTTCGCTAGCAATGAGGTTGGCTTAAACGTCAATTCCGCTTGATTATGGAAAGCCTATTTCGATGGCTATGCCTATTCTTTGTCGTCTATGGTTTCTCTTTGGCCACGGATGAACGTTGATAAACGCAGATAGGATGCTCCAGCTATTACTAATCTGTGTTCATTCCTTTTATCTGTGGCTTAAAATAACGGTTACAAATAGATGTTTCTACTTGGTGCCGGAGACGTTTAGTTTTAGGGTGTAGACGGCTGGGCCAGCGGTGATGAAGAGGGTTTTGCGGTCTTTTCCACCAAAGGTCACGTTGGCCGTCCATTTTTGGGGAATCGGGATTTGGCCGATTTGCTCGCCATCGGGGTTGAAGATGGTTACGCCGTTTCCCGTGAGGTAGATGTTGCCGTTTTCATCCATGGTCATGCCGTCCGAGCCCATGTTCACAAATAGGGTCGGCTCGCTGAGGCTGCCGTTTTTGTGGATGTCGTAGCGGTAGGTTTTTTGGTCGCCAATGTCCGCGATGTAGAGTGTTTTGTCTTTTGGGCTGCCGATGATGCCGTTTGGCCGGACAAAGTGGTCCGCCACCACTTTGGTGTGGCCATCGGGCGACCGGTAATAGACACGTTGCCGGTCCATGTCCGGAGCTTGCCTCGTCCAGTATTCCCGCTGGTAATAAGGGTCGGTAAAGTAGATGCCGCCTTTTTTGTCCACCCACAGGTCATTGGGGCCGTTGAGGTTTTGCTGCTCAAAGCCATCCACCAGTACTTCCACTTCTTGGTTTTGATCAATACGCCACAGCTGGAAGTTTTCATCCGCACAAGCGAGTAAATTGCCTTTTTTGTCAAAATAAAGCCCGTTGGCGCGGCCGGCATCTTCCATGTAGAGGCTGATGGTTTCCGTTTCTGCCGACCACCGGTAGATGCGGTTGTTGGGCTGGTCGGTGAAGTACACGTCCCCGTCCGGCGCTACGGTCGGTCCTTCGGTAAAAGAAAACTCATCCGACACCATGGTCGGTGCTGTACCGGTGAGGAGCAGGGGGGACTTGCTTGAAGTGCAGGCTAGCATGGTGAGCAAAAGGATGAAAAGGCAAGGAATGGATACGGTCTTCATAGGTTTTTTGCATTCGTTTAGGTTCAGCTTTGCAGCGATTTTCCTCGGCAGGGATACCTCACGACGAGGATCACAGAAAATCGATGTCCACATTAAACGGATATTTCATCAGGTAGTAGAGGGCATCTTCGACCTTAAAGCCTTCGAAGAGCACTTTGTACAGGTTTTCGGTGATGGGCGCGCGCATGCCGGTGCCTTCCAGGAAAGTTTTCAAGAGCCTGACGGTGTTGATTCCTTCGGCCACTTCGTCCATGCTGTCATTGATGGCCTCCAGGGTTTCCCCTTTTGCCAAGCGGAAACCTACGGTGTAGTTACGGGAGAAAGTAGAGCTGCAGGTGGTCACCAGGTCTCCGATCCCGGCGAGGCCTACGAAAGACTGGGTTTGTCCGCCAAGGGCATTGCCCAAGTGGATCATTTCCACCATTCCCCTGGAGATCAGCAGTCCCTTGGCATTTTCGCCGAGTCCCAGCCCGGCCAAGGCGCCGGAGGCGATGGCGATGGTGTTTTTGAGTACACCACTGAGTTCCACACCGATGATGTCCTGGTTGCCGTACACTTGGAACCGGTCCGATCGGAGGAGCCGCTGTCCTTCGAGGATGACTTCGTTGAACCTGCTGGCGACGACGGTGGCGGCAGGTTGTCCTTTGGCAAGTTCCTTGGCCAAGTTCGGCCCGGCCAGGCAGCCGACGCGGACGACGACCGTTTCATTTTGGATCACCTCGCTCATGGTCCAGATGTTTTCGCGGTGGATTTTGGACACATTGTCGAGGTTGCGGCCTTCGGGCAGGTTCAGGACCAAGCCTTTGGTGCCGTGGATGAGGATGTGGTAGGGGTGCAGGAAAGGGGCGAATTTTTTCATGACGTCCCTGAAGCCGGAGGAAGATACCACCGGAAACATCACTTCGCAGGTCTCACAAAGGGACTGCGGATCCGTCGTCGCCGTGATGTTTTGGTTGAGCTCCCGGCCCTCTGCGCTGTGCTGTTCATTGATTTCGTCCACGATTTCCTGCTTTCTGGCGTAGACGATGACATTGTTTTTTTCGGCCAAAATATTGGCTATGGCGGTGCCAAAACTGCCAATGCCGATGACACCGACAGGTTTTTCACTGTTATTTGAAGAGTTTTTCAAGGTCATAACCGTCCAGTCTGTTGTGGTAGTAATACAAGAGGCTCATGTCTTGGGTAGTGATTTTATCGTCACTGGTTTTGATCAGCGGCCTTTTGGCATGGTACATGCCGACGTTTGCCAGCCCATGGGCAATGATTTTTTCGATGTCCTGCTTCAAATGGGGCGCTACATGCACGAGCCCTTTGGCTCGGATTTCCATCAGGCGGTTGAGCACCATTTGGCAGGAAGCGCGAAAATCGCTGTAGTCCAGGATCAAGTCCTCGTCCGGCAGCCGCAGCAGGCTGAAGAGATCCATTTTGCTGTTTTGCTTTTTGATCATCTGAAAGGCGGTAAAGGCCACCAAATGACTGCTGAAAACACGGTTGATCTTATGGAATTCCTCTACGATGCGGTCGCCGAGAATTTGGGTATAGACCTCCTCTCGCTGGGGATCTATGCTTACCTTGCCATTTGACATGAAATAATCCCGGCAATCGATCATACGTCCATCGCGGTCCGTACTGTTTCCCGCTTTGTTCACGTAGTTGCCCAAGATATCCATCGGCTGCCCTATGGAAACTGAGATGTCAGAGCCCTTGGTAAAGAACTTGACCAAGAATTTTGAAATCTTGTAGGAGTTGGAAAACTCATCCGTTTCTTTGTAGTACCGTTCTTGGCCGGTAAGGCTCAGGTGTTCGCGGATCAAGCTGGGTGCTTCCAAGGTAAAGTGATAGTTTATCGTGACCGGGACGATGAATATTTTTCCGCTTATATCATCAAAGCCTTTTTCGTAATTGGCACGCTGAGCTTCCACGGCCGTACTGAGGAGTCCGAGCTTGAGTTTGTTTTCGATCTTTCCACTCCTGGAGCGCGTGCCGCCGGGAAAAAACAAGCTGTGGCAGCCAAATTGGAGGGCCTCGCTGGAGTAGCTTTTTAAGGTTTCCAGGTACAGCAGGTTTTTCTTTCGTCGGTCCACTTTATAGGCGCCAAGAGCGTTCATAAAGTAGGCGAAAATCTGGATGTTAAAGAGGTTTAACCCGGCACCGTAAAGAAAAGGGGGCATGCCCAAGGTGCTGATGGTCCAGCCGATCAGGATACTGTCCAGGTTGCTGAAATGCGTGGGGACCATGACGATGGTTCCCTTTGAAGCCAGATCCCTGAGCTGTTCGGTTTCGCCAATGATTTGGATTTTGTCCTGAAGGGTGTATTGCTTGCTGAAGATGGAGCCCAGCCCTTTTACCCGGGCAGCATTTAACAGCCTGGAAAAACCAAAGGTGACGATCTTCCGGGTGGCCTTGTAATGGCTGTGTTTGAAGTTACTGGCGATTTCTTCCGAATACCGTGAAGTGATGCTTTCCAGGATTTTATGGTAAGCGGCTTTTTTCTCTTCTTCGGTCGCTTGGCTTTCAAATGAAATCTGTACCAAGGCGGACTTTACTCCGGCCCAAAACTCTTCTTCATCATCAGGGTCCACAAGCCAAGGGTTCTGTTTGATGCGCAGTTTTTCGCGGTACAGCGTGGTCTCCAGTTCTTCCTTGAGCAGGTCAAGGTTGTTGCCGGTCATGCTGATGATTTTATCTCTGCTGAAGGTCGCCACGTTTTGGACAAAATCCTTACGGCTTTTGGCTAACTTCACCACGGGCCATTCATCTTTACGAGGAAGAATCGGGTCGTATTTTTGTTTGATATAATCGTCAGTCAAGGGGATTTTCGTTGATGATTTTTCAAAGATAATGAAAAAATGAAGCTTTGGTAGTGAGGGAGATTATTAAGGAAGCTTTATCTCAACTATCAACAAATACTAGTTAATGTAACCAAAATAAAGTTTTTTTGATAATTTAACGGTTGATCGCCTGATATCTATTAATAAAGTGAAGAAGCTCAAAATAATCTTCTTTTTCTCCTGTTTTTTGGGTTTGTCCGTGCCTTTTTCCCACGGACAAACCGAGACCGGAGCCATCAGAAAGCACCAGTTTTCCTTACGGGTAGACAACGATGCGCTGGCGTTTTCCCATTTTGACCGCTACTACACCAATGGGATGTTTTTTAGTTATAGGCATTACCTGTCGGAGAGGGGACGGCTGAAGGCGACCGTTTCCCAGCAGATTTATACCCCGGAGCGGTACACTTCGGATGATGTCAACATTTATGATCGTCCCTATGCAGGAGTGCTTTATGGGGAAGTGGGTTACCAGCATTTTATCAAAAAGGGGTGGTTGTCTGGCGATTTTCTTTTAGGAAAAATAGGCCCTGGATCAAAAGCAGAAGATGTCCAAGTGTGGTACCACACCCTTTTCGGGTTTCCACAGCCTAAGGGATGGCAGTATCAAATTCAAGATGGGGCACTGGTGAACCTCCGGCTGGAAGGCGCGGTGAACGTATTTCGTGAAGGGAAGGTGGACTTTTGGCTGCAGCCACGGGTGGCACTCGGGAATTATGATCGGAGTTTAGGAATCACCCCCTCTTTTAGGATCGGCCGTTTTAACCACCGCCCTTCGGAGAGTTTTATTTCAGGCAGTCGGGTGGGGATGCCCAGCAAAAGGGAGCTTTATTTCCAAGGAGGCGTGCGCCTTAAGCGCGTGTACTGGAATGCTACGTTGCAGGGGACGAAACAGTCCTATGATGTTGATTTGGCGACGATGGAGCCTGTCAAAAATGTCAATGAGTTTTTTGCACAACTGGTGTTGGCCTATCCGAAAGTAGGATTTGCCTATCGTTTTTACTACCGCACACAAGAAACGCGCTTGGCAGAAGGGCAGTTTTTAGGAAGTTTGTATTTTTATTACACTTTTTGATTTTAGCGGGGAACAGGTTTGTGCCATCCAATAAAATAGCTCATATTCCCCTCATCCATTTTGTCAATGGCTTATTTGATTGTATTATTGCATCTCCAAAATAGTGATGAAGCCAGACCTCAAACAAATACAAGCCCCCATAGCGGAGGAAATGACCGACTTCGAAAAGAAGTTTCGTTCTTTTATGAAGAGCAAGGTCAAGCTTTTGGACCACATCACCAGCTACATCGTCAAGCGTAAAGGCAAACAAATGCGGCCGATGTTCGTGTTTCTCACGGCAGGGGTCACCGGCGGGATCAATGAATCCACCTATCGTGGAGCGGCGTTGATTGAGTTGCTGCATACCGCGACCCTGGTACACGATGATGTGGTGGACGATGCCAATTACCGGCGGGGATTTTTTTCGGTAAATGCACTTTGGAAAAATAAAATTGCCGTATTGGTGGGAGATTACCTGTTGTCCCGGGGGCTGCTGCTCAGTGTGGACAATGGTGATTTTGACCTGCTGAAGGAGGTTTCCAATGCCGTGCGGGAAATGAGTGAAGGGGAGCTGCTGCAGATCGCCAAGGCACGTAACCTTGACATCACCGAGGAGGTGTATTATACCATTATCAGACAAAAAACAGCCAGCTTGATCGCATCATGTTGTGCCGTGGGTGCGGTGACATCCGGTGCAGATAAGGCTACCGTGGAGCGTATGCGGGAGTTTGGGGAGAAAGTGGGGATGGCATTTCAGATCAAGGATGATCTTTTCGACTATGGGGAAGACGAAGTGGGAAAACCGGTGGGAATAGACATCAAAGAAAAGAAGATGACCCTTCCCTTGATTTATGCCTTGAACCATGCCAGCTGGACCGATAAGAAGCGGATTATTTACCTGATCCGAAACAAAAACGAAGATAAAAAGGCTGTCAATCAAGTGATTAAGTTTGTGAAGGCTTCAGGCGGGTTGGAATATGCCCAAGAGGTGATGACCCGATTTTTCGATGAAGCCTTGGCCATTTTGGAGGCACAGCCGAGTTCGGCCTATAAAGATTCTTTGGCCAATTTGGTGAAATATACCATTGAGCGGAAAAAGTAAAGGGGTTAATTGTGTAGCATAATTCGTTTTTTGTGTATGAACAACAGGTGATTTTTACTTGATTTTGTTGTTTTTTTGTTAACTTTTTAAAAGTAATTGCCGTGCGCTTTTTCTAAAAAAAGAAACCTTAAATGGAAAATTTTGGAATTCTATGGGAAATCCCCCCACTAGACGTGGAATTGCTTTGTTTGTAGCTTTTATAAATTCTTGATTTTTTACAAAAAACATCCTCTATTTGCAAAATAAGCCCCTTTTAGCCAATGCTGATCACCATTGTTTTATGTCGTAACAGGGTGGGAATCAGTTGATAACTTATATATTTTTTTGTATAATTATTGGACAAAATTAAACTTTTAGATACATTTATAAAGAAGTGGGAAAAAGTGGGGAAAGGTGGTGGATTGTGTGATTGCTTTTATTACTTTTGTATTTGAAGAAGATCGATCGATAATAACATGGGGAATTTCTCTAGCGAATATTACTGCAAGCTTGACGCCAAAGGACGTCTGGTTTTGCCTGCCAAATTGAAGGCGGCACTACCGGAGACTTTTGGTAATGAGCTTGTTATGCGCAGAGGTTTTGACCCTTGTTTGGTGCTCTATCCCATGAATGAGTACCGTAAATTGGACAATAAAGTGTCTGCCTTAGATGACTTTGACCCCAAGCAAAGGAATTTTAAGCGCAGCTTTTACCGTGGAAATACTGAAATAGAACTGGATTCTACGGGCAGGTTTTTGATCCCCAAGCCATTGCTGGGGTTTGCTGGTATCAGCAAGGAAGTGATTGTAGTGGGGATGGGAAAGACCATCGAGATATGGGATCCGGAGCGATATGATAATTTCTTGATAAACGATCCAGAAGTGTTTGCCGATCAGGCGAGAACGTATTTGTCAGATGCTAATAAATGAGTGCAACAGCGTACCATATTCCAGTGATGCTTCACGAATGCGTGGAGGGCTTGGCCATTCGTCCTGACGGGGTCTATGTGGACCTGACGTTTGGCGGGGGTGGCCATTCCAAAGAAATCCTCAAACATTTGGGGCCTGAGGGCAGACTGTACGGTTTTGACCAAGATGAGGATGCGGCGGTAAATGCTCCTGATGACGAGCGCTTCACCTTTGTCCAAGCGAATTTCAGGGACCTGGCCAGGTACCTTCGGCTGTACGGGCTGAGCAAAGTAGACGGTGTTTTGGGCGACCTTGGGATTTCCTCCCACCAGATCGATGAACCCTCAAGGGGGTTCAGTACCCGCTTTGATGGGGAGCTGGACATGCGCATGAACCAATTGGCCGGTGTGTCTGCCCAGGATGTGCTTAACACCTATGAGGAAGCGGCGCTGCACAAGTTGTTCGGGATGTACGGGGAGGTGCGGAATGCCAAGTCACTGGCGCAAGCGGTGGTGACGGCACGGGCCAACGCACCCTTTCAGACCACCGAGCAGTTCAAGCAGTTGTTGCAGCAGTTGGCGCCGAGAGGGCGGGAGTTCAAGTATTTTGCCCAAGTGTTCCAAGCCCTGCGGATCGAGGTGAATGATGAGATGGGCGCTTTGGAAGATGCCTTGACCCAGTCCGTGGAGGTGCTCAAGACCGGAGGCAGGCTGGTGGTGATGAGTTACCATTCCCTGGAGGACAGGATGGTCAAGAATTTTATCAGCAAAGGGAAATTCCAGGGGGAAGTAGAAAAAGATTTCTATGGGAACCTGATTCGTCCCTTGGAGCCGGTCAGCCGGAAAGCCATTCAGGCCAGTCCTGAAGAAGTGGCCAGAAACAACCGTGCGAGAAGTGCCAAATTGAGAATTGCAAAAAAAGTATAGACATGGAAGGAAATACTTTTAAGAAGAAAATAAAGAAAAGAGGAAGCAACGAAAGCCGCAGGTCCGGCAAGCCTGCCAACAGCAAAAACGTGTTTGCCCTGATCGAGGAAAAGCTGAAGATGAGCAATATCCTGGGAGAAGGGATTCCCGTGAAGCTAGTGCCTCCTTTTCTATATGCCGCGTTGATCGCGTTGATCTATATCTGGAGCAACCATAAAGCGGAGAGTACGATTCGAGAGATTGAAGACCTGCAGCAGGAGGTAGAAGACTTGCGGGCGGACGTCACTACGCTGGAAGCGGAATATATGTTCAGCAGCAAACAGTCGGAAGTGGCCAGAAAGATCAAAGTGTTGAACATCTACGAAATTGAGGAACCTCCAAAAAAGATTATAAGGGATAAATGAACATTAAGAAATCCATATTACTGAGGGTAAGACTTGCCTTTTTGGCGGTAGTGCTTTTTGCAGGGGCTATTCTTTACAGGATAGCCCATGTTCAGTTTGTGGATGGAGATAAATGGCGACAAAAAGCCGAGGATATCAACCTGCAGTACCGAAAGGTCAGTGCCACGCGGGGAAATATCTACAGCGATGACGGTAGTTTGCTGGCGACCAGCCTGCCTTTTTACCGGGTGGCCCTCGATCCGGGGATTGCCGACGAGGATGAATACCGCGCAGGTATTGACTCCCTTTCCCGGAAGTTGTCCGCTTTTTACAATGATAAATCCGCCAATGCTTACAAGCGCATGATCAATGATGCCCGTTTGGAGGGCAGGCGGTACATAGTCCTGAACAGAAGGCAAATAGGATATCAAGAAAAGCAGGCCATGTCCACCTGGCCCATTTTCCGGAAAGGCAGGATGGGCGGAGGTGTGATCTTCGAAAAGGTCGAGAAACGCTATAACCCATTCAAAAACTTGGCGGGCAGGACCATCGGGTTTTTAAATGAGGACCGGTATGGGGCTGGTTTGGAATATAGCTTTAACGGTTACCTGGAAGGAAAAAATGGAGAGGCCCTTTTCCAAAAAATCGCCGGAGGGACCTGGAAACCCGTGCACGACGCGGAGGACATCAGGCCCGAAGATGGTTATGATGTGGTCACGACCATTGACATCAACATCCAGGATGTGGCAGAATCTGCCTTGCTGCGGCAGCTGCTGAACAAGGATGCCGAGTATGGCTGTGTGGTGGTCATGGAAGTAAAAACCGGCCATATCAAGGCCATTGCCAACCTGGAGAAGAAGGACAGTGGATACGGGTATGGCGAGTATTATAATTATGCCATCGGAGAGCAAGGGCTCACCGAGCCAGGATCGACTTTTAAGTTGCTGTCCATGTTGGCCCTTTTGGAGGAAGGCAAGGTAAACCTGACTGACACTGTGGACACTGGAGATGGTAATTACAAGTTCTATAACCAGACCATGCGGGATGCGAAATATGGAGGATACGGGAAACTTACCGTTAGACAAGCCTTTGAAAAGTCCTCTAACGTGGGGATTTCGCGATTGGTGGACGAACAATTTGGAGTGGATCCGGCGAAGTTCTTGGGTTATGTGGAGCAAGTGGGGTTGGATAAGCCATTGGGATTTCAGCTAAAAGGAGAAGGAGTACCTTACTTCAAGGATCCCAAAAACAAGAAAAACTGGTACGGGACCACTTTGCCTTGGATGTCCATAGGCTATGAAGTGAAGCTCACGCCACTGCATACGCTGACCCTGTATAATGCCGTGGCCAATGGCGGACGGGTAGTGAAGCCGATGATCGTGGAGCGCATCCAGCGTGGCAACAGTGTGGAGGAGGAGTATGATACTGAAGTGGTTCGCAAGAGCATTGCTTCGGATCGGACCATCCGCCAGTTGCAGGAATTGCTGGAAGGCGTGGTGGAGCGCGGTACTGCCCGAAATATCAGCAACAGTAACTATAAAATTGCTGGGAAGACGGGCACGGCCCAAAAACTGGTCAACGGACGGTATACGCGAAAATATTACACTTCTTTTGCCGGTTATTTCCCGGCAGATGCGCCCAAATACAGCATGATCATCGTGATCGACAGCCCGAAGGGCTTTAATGCTTATGGTGGAGATGTGTCGGCGCCGGTTTTTAAGGAGATTGCCGATAAAATATACGCCCAAGACCTGGAATTGAACAAGGATGATGGCATCCCAGCGCCCAAAAAGCGATCTGGCGATGAAGTGTTCCCTTACATCCAGGCCGGCAAAGTGGACGAGTTGCAGATGATCTGTAACCGTTTTGGGCTGTCCAACCATTACAATGGCGACGAACAATGGGTGCAGTCCTCATTGGTCAACCATTCCATTTCCTGGAAGGCCAATGAAGTGGAGGCGCCCGTGGTGCCCGATGTTTCGGGAATGACCTTGCGTGATGCCTTGTATGTGTTGGAAAATAAAGGATTGAAAGTGAATTACTCCGGTCGGGGAAGGGTGAAAAGCCAGTCCCTCCATGCCGGAGCAAACGTGCCCAAAGGAGGCTCGATAAGAATTGTTTTAGGCTGATGAAGACCTTGAAGGACATATTGTACAACGTATCCTTGACATCCACTACCGGTGATATGGAAGTGGCGGTGAAGGATATTGTCTTTGACAGCCGAAAGGTGGAAGAAGGTGATGTTTTCGTGGCCACCAAAGGCACACAAGTGGATGGGCATGCCTATATCGATAAGGCGATCGCCAGTGGAGCCAAGGCCATTGTCTGTGAGGCATTGCCGGGGGAATTGCCTAAAGGCATTACCTATGTCCAAGTGGTGGATTCCGCCAAGGCTTTGGGCATCATGGCATCCAACTTCTTTGACCATCCTTCTGCCCAGTTAAAAGTCGTCGCTGTAACAGGTACCAATGGCAAGACCACCTGCGTGACGCTTTTGCACAGGCTGTTTATGGAGTTGGGCTACATGGTGGGCATGCTCAGTACCGTGGAGAACAAAATCAATGACGAGGTCATTGCCGCGACCCATACGACGCCGGACAGTGTGGCGATCAACAGGCTCATGGCCAAAATGGTAGCGGAAGGGTGTACGCATTGCTTTATGGAGGCGAGCTCCCATGCCATCGTGCAAGAGCGGATGGCCGGCTTACAGCTGTCCGGGGCAGTCTTTACCAATATTTCCCATGATCATTTGGACTATCATGGTACATTTGACGAATACATAAAGGCCAAGAAGAAGCTGTTTGATGAGCTTCCCAAAGGTGCTTTTGCCTTGGTTAATGCCGACGACAAGCGGGGGATGGTGATGATGCAAAATACCAAGGCCAGCAAACGTACTTTCGGCTTGAAATATCCTACGGATTTTAAGGCCAAGGTGCTCAGCAATACCTTGCAAGGGCTGGAGCTGGACCTCAATGGCCGTCAGGCATGGTTCAGGATGATCGGGGAGTTTAATGCCTATAACATTACCAGTGTGCTGGGCGTGGCGCTATTGCTGGGAGAAGAGGAAGAAGAGGTGCTGATGCAGCTTTCCAGTATCAAAGGGGCCCAAGGGAGGTTTGACCAGTTGCATGTGGAAGGAATCACGGCGATAGTGGATTATGCCCATACCCCTGATGCCTTGGAGAATGTGCTCAAGACCATCCAGGGAGTGCGTACTGGAGGCGAAAAGGTGATTACCGTCGTTGGCTGTGGCGGCAACCGTGACAAGGCCAAACGTCCTGTCATGGCTAAGATCGCCACTGATATGAGCGATAAGGTAGTGCTGACCTCTGATAATCCCCGGGATGAGGATCCGATGGAAATCCTTCGGGATATGGAGACGGGCGTCAATCCTGTGGCTTACAAAAAGACCGTGGTGATCGCGGATCGGAAGGAAGCCATCAAAACGGCCTGTGTCATGGCCGAAAAGGGGGATATCATCTTAGTGGCCGGAAAGGGTCACGAAACCTATCAGGAAATCAAAGGGGTAAAGCATCCTTTTGACGATCTGAAAATTGTAAAGGAATTAATGGAATTGATACATACAAAATAACGCATGCTTTACCATCTTTTTGATTATATCGACAGTGCATATGACTTTCCGGGGGCGGGGGTGTTTAGGTACATTTCCTTCCGGGCGGGGATGGCAGCGATGTTTTCATTGATCATAACGATCACCTTTGGTAAGAGCATGATCGATTGGATCCGAAGGAAGCAAATTGGTGAAACAGTTCGGGACTTGGGGCTGGAAGGACAAAGCGAGAAAAAAGGAACGCCTACCATGGGCGGGCTGATGATGATTGCGGCGATTACCTTGCCCACCTTGCTGTTTGCTGATGTGTACAATATCTATATCATCTTGCTGCTGGTCACCGTGATCTGGTTGGGAGGCATAGGTTTTCTGGACGATTTCATCAAGGTATTTCGAAAAAACAAAGAAGGACTGGCGGGCAAATTCAAGATTATCGGCCAGATCGGTATTGGGATCATCGTGGGAGCCACTTTATACTTTCACGAAGACGTGGTGGTAAGGGAATTCCAAAACCCGGTTTCCATCGAAGAAGGCGTCGTGGAGACTCCGGCATTTGAGGATGTAAAAGCCATGAAGACCACCATCCCTTTTATGAAGAACAATGAGCTCAATTATGAGCAATTCTTGGGCTTTTTGGGGGATGATGTGACACCTTACCTCTATATCCTGCTGGTGATATTTATCATCACTGCTGTTTCCAATGGTGCCAATATCACCGATGGGATCGACGGTTTGGCAGCAGGTACGTCTGCGATCATCGGTTTGGCGATTGCCATTTTTGCCTATATCAGTGGTAATGCCATTTTCTCCCAATACCTGAATGTGATGTTCATTCCCAATTCCGGTGAGCTGGTGATTTTCTGTGCCGCTTTCTTGGGGGCTTGTGTGGGATTTCTGTGGTACAATTCCTTTCCGGCACAGGTGTTTATGGGCGATACGGGAAGTTTGATGCTGGGTGGGGTGATCGCCGTGCTGTGTTTGACCTTGCGCAAAGAGCTGTTGATCCCGGTATTATGTGGAATTTTCGTGATAGAAAACCTGTCTGTGATCATGCAGGTGAGCTATTTCAAGTATACCAAAAAGAAGTATGGCGAAGGAAGGCGGATCTTTAGGATGTCACCCTTGCACCATCATTATCAAAAGGGTGGTGTTCCCGAATCAAAGATCGTGACCCGCTTTTGGATTGTAGGAATTCTGTTGGCCATCATCACCTTGGCAACACTGAAATTACGATAACGCATGAAGAGAATAGCCATTTTAGGAGCAGGAGAAAGTGGGATTGGTGCAGCATTGCTGGCCAAGGTGAACGGCTATGAGGTTTTTGTCTCAGACGGAGGCAGCATAAAAGAACATAGAAAGCAACAGCTTGAGGATGCAGGGGTCGATTTTGAAGAAGGTGGCCACGATGCAGAAAGGTTGTTGGGATTTCCCGAGATGATCAAGAGTCCAGGGATTCCCTATTCCCACCCGGTGGTAAAAGCCGCGATGGAGCAGGATATTCCCGTCATTGACGAACTGGAATTTGCCTATGGGTTCTCGCGGGGCAGGGTCATCGCCATTACCGGTACCAATGGAAAGACCACCACGGCCATGCTGACCTATCACCTGATGAAAACCGGGGGACTGGATGTCGGTTTGGGCGGCAATGTCGGCCAAAGCTGGGCAAGTCAGCTGGTTCAGGGAGATCACGATTGGTGGGTCTTGGAGGTCAGTAGCTTCCAAATAGACGGGTTCAGGAGTTTGAAACCGAAAGTAGCTGTGCTGACCAATATTACCCCGGACCATTTGGATCGGTATGATTATAAAATGGATCATTATGTCCAGTCCAAGTTAGGATTGCTGAAACAAATGGACGAGGAGGATGATTTTATCTATTACCGAGAGGATCAGCATACTTGGCAGGGAATGAGCCAAATAAATGTCCGTCCAAAAATCCATGAGATCTCCTTGGAGACCATAGGAAAAGATGGCGGATTGTTTAACGGTACGGAGGTGAAGCTCAATTTCCGGAACCACATGATTTCGATTCCGGAGCGCGAGATGGCCATGAAGGGAAACCACAATATGCTCAATGTCATGTGCGCATCCACGGCTGCTTTATTGGCGGGGATAAGCGAGGAAGCATTGAAAGCAGGATTGGCGGATTTTAAAAATGCCCCGCACCGGATGGAACTGGTAAGGGAGCTGGAAGGGGTGACCTTCATCAATGATAGTAAGGGCACCAATGTGGATGCGACCGTTTATGCACTTTCCACCTTTAAGGAACCGCTGATATGGATCGCCGGTGGGGTGGACAAAGGCAATGATTACGAAACGTTAATGCCAGTGGTAAAAGATCATGTCAAAGTACTGATCTGCCTTGGCAAGGATAATAAAAAGTTAAAAACGGCTTTCGAGGGAGTGGTTCCCGAGATTTTGGAAACGCAAGAAATGGCAGCTGCGGTTCAGTGGGGCCTTGAAAAAGGCGCCAAGGGAGATGTGGTGTTATTGTCCCCGGCCTGTGCGAGTTTTGATTTGTTCAAAAACTACGAAGACCGTGGTGATCAGTTTAAGGAAGCAGTAAAGCAATTGAAGTTAAAGGCCCTATGACAAGTGTCAAAACATGGATAGATAAAAACCTGAAGGGAGATCCCATCATTTGGGGGATTGTGTTGGTGCTGTCGATCATCAGCATCTTGGTGGTATATTCTGCCACGGGATCATTGGCATACCGCAGGATGGGGGGAAACACCGAAGCTTACCTGATCAAGCATTCGTCGTTGGTTCTGCTGAGTTTGGTGGTGATGTGGGGCGCACACCGATTGCCCTATAAGTACTATTCGAAGTTGAGCTTGATGGCTTTGTGGATATCAGTTCCTTTGCTGGCATTCACCTATATGTTTGGCTCCAATGTAAACGACGCCAACAGGTGGTTGACCATTCCCATCATCAATCAGGCCTTTCAGCCGTCCGATTTGGCCAAATTGGCCTTGATCGCTGCGGTGGCGGGGATGCTGGGCAAGCGGCAAAAGAACATCCAGGACTTTAAGAAGACCTTTATTCCGGTTATGATTTGGATAGGCATGATCTGCCTGCTGATCGGCTTGGCCAATATGTCCACGGCAGTGATGCTGCTGTGCACTTGTTTGTTGCTGATGTTTATCGGGCGGGTTCCTGTCAAGTTTTTGATAGCCGTGTGCCTTATTGGGTTTTTAGCGCTGACCTCTGCGATATTCTTGGGACAGCGGGGCGGAACGTTCTTTTCAAGGATCGAAAATTTCATGTCAGAAGAGGACATTCCTTATCAGGCACAGCAGTCGTACATGGCGATTGCAACGGGTGGAGTAGCAGGAAAAGGTCCTGGAAACAGTGAGCAACGCAATTCATTGCCCCACCCATATTCTGACTTTATCTATGCCATCATCATTGAAGAATATGGGATGGTCGGCGGAGGAGTAGTGTTGTTCCTCTACTTGGCATTACTCTACCGGGGCATGCGCGTGGTGGCCATTTCCAACCGGCCCTTTGGCGGATTGCTCTCGGCGGGATTGAGTTTTGCCCTGGTAATACAGGCCATGGTCAATATGGCAGTGGCCGTAGGGTTGGGGCCGATTACCGGTCAGCCGTTGCCCTTGCTCAGCATGGGAGGAACATCCCTGTTGTTTACGGGAGTGTCCTTGGGAATTATCCTAAGTGTCAGCCGTGGCGACCATGAGGATGGTTTTGCCGGTGAAATGAATATAGGAAATAAAAATGCCATGCAGATGGCGCAGTAATAAAAGTATTGAGCGAAGCGAAGGAAACATATCGAATCATGATCAGTGGAGGGGGAACTGGCGGACATATTTATCCTGCCATTGCGATCGCCCACGCTTGGACTGCCCGGTATCCGGAAAGTGAAGTCCTCTTCGTCGGTGCCGAGGGAAAGATGGAGATGCAAAAAGTCCCAGAAGCAGGTTATACCATTGAGGGCTTGCCCGTGGCGGGCCTTCAGCGGAGGCTAACCTTGCAAAACCTGAGTTTTCCCTTTAAGCTTTGGGACAGCATAAACAAAGCCAAGAAGCTGATCAAGCGCTTTAAGCCACATGCGGTGGTAGGTGTAGGCGGATATGCCAGTGGGCCGTTGCTTTTTGTGGCCCAGCAGCAGGGAATTCCTACGCTGATACAAGAGCAAAATTCCTTTGCAGGATTGACCAATAAGCTCTTGGCAAAAAAGGCGCAAGCGTTCTGTGTGGCTTACGCGGGAATGGAAAAGTTTTTTCCGGCAGACAGGATCCATTTTACGGGAAATCCTGTGCGGAAGGACATCTTGGAATTGGCTTCCAAGAAGGAAGAGGCATGGTCCCACTTTGGTCTGAGTAAGGATCGGCCGGTGATTTTGGTGCTGGGAGGAAGCCTGGGAGCCAGAACCATCAATGATGCGGTGGTGGCCTCCATGGAGCACATGGTAGCACAAGGCTATCAGGTCCTTTGGCAGACCGGGAAGTTTTATTTTGAAGAAATGACGGCCAAGCTGGCTACGGCCAAGCTAAGCCATGTACATGCGATGGCATTTATCCGGGAGATGGACTTGGCCTATGCGGCGGCAGATCTGGTGATTTCCAGGGCGGGAGCCTTGTCGGTGTCCGAATTGAGCCTGGTGGGCAAACCGGTGATCTTCATACCCTCTCCCAATGTGGCCGAGGACCATCAGATGAAAAATGCCTTGGCCTGTGTCGAGCAACATGCAGCGGTGCTGCTGCGCGATGATGAAGCAGTAGCGGGACTGGCTGCTCAAGTGGATGAATTGATGAGTGATCCTGAACAAATGGATCGACTTGGTGAAAATATAAAGAAAATGGGCAAGCCAGATGCTGCCCTTGAAATCGTAAAGCAATTGGAGACTTTGATCAAATGAATTGGGATAAGTTACATAGTGTATATTTTCTGGGAATCGGCGGGATTGGCATGAGTGCCATTGCCCGGGGGTTTAA
>JGI2924J29684_1078620_pt1 | contig 82475 bp, 76 predicted proteins | sample BenlonsequencITS_FD_29684 | JGI IMG/M metagenome (IMG submission 29684)
TCGCTGGAAGGCTTGCAGCAGGACGTGAAGGGCATCGTCGGCGTGCTCGATGTGATCCGCGCGATTGCCGAGCAGACCAATCTGCTCGCACTCAACGCGGCCATCGAGGCGGCACGTGCCGGTGAGGCCGGCCGTGGTTTCGCCGTGGTTGCCGATGAGGTCCGTGCCCTGGCCAGTCGCACGCAGCAGAGCACCGGGGAGATCCAGGGCATGATCGACCGCCTGCAGAGCGCGACCTCGAACACTGTCTCCACCATGTTGCGCGCCGGCGAGAAAGGCGAGAGCACCCGTGATCAGGCCAACCAGGCGGGTGAGTCGCTGGATGCGATCTCTGCATTGATCGGCACGATCAACTCGATGAACGCGCAGATCGCTGCCGCCGCCGAGGAGCAGACCGCGGTGGCCGAGGAGATCAACCGCAGCGTGCATCACATCGCCGATGCGGTGGATGGGGTGGCCAGCGATGCCGCGCAGGGTGCGCAGACATCGCGCGAGCTCAATGGGCTAGCCGAGCGCTTGCAGAAGCTGGTGGGTCAGTTCCGCATCTGATGCAGCTGGGCGGCAGGTGCAATGCCTGCCGCCAAGGCACGGAATTCCTTTCCGAACGCCGGTGATCTCCAGCGAAGTTCCCTCATCCCGATAAACGGTGCTACCGGCGGGCGGCTGTCTCAGAACCGAGACGGCAACCGTTCGGTCTAGCTCCCTATGGCCGCGTCCGCTTAATGCTGTAGGGGACGATGGCGCAAGCCACAGGCGGCCTGCCCATCAATCCGTTGCAAGGATGAGTTACCCATGCACAAGAAAAACAATGCTGTTCGGGTAGTTGCTTCTCTCGCATTACTTACCGGCAGTGCCGCTTTCGCGGCGCCGCAGGTAGACACCGCTCAATTCAATGACTTCTGGTCGCCGGACAAGCCGAACGCCGCGCTTTGCCGTTCGCCACTGCTGGTCGGCACGCCGGTCGGTCTGCCGCGCTGCATGCAGGCGAGCAACGTCATGAAGCATCTGGAGGCGCTGCAGGATATCGCCACGATGAATGACGGCAATCGTGCGTCCGGTCAGCCTGGCTATCAGGCCTCGATCGACTATGTCCGCAGCCGCCTGCAGCGGGCAGGCTATCGGGTCGAGGTACAGGCCTTTCCCTTCCTCGCCTTCTATCCGGTCAGCCCTGGCACGCTGAGCGCCGTGGCGCCACAGCCGGTGCAGTACGTTTGGGAAGAGGATTTCTCCTATGCCGATCAGACCGACCCTGGCAACGTCACCGCACCGGTGGTGCCGGTTGACCTGGCGCTCGGTGCCGGCAACACGTCTACCAGCGGTTGCGAACCGGAGGACTTCGCCGGGTTCCCGGCCGGTGCCATCGCGCTGATGCAGCGCGGCACCTGCCCGTTCGGGCAGAAGGCGACCAATGCCGCGGCGGCCGGTGCGGCGGGGGCAATCATCTTCAATCAGGGCGACACCGAGGACCGCAAGGGGCTGCTGGTCGCGACCTTGGGCGAGGACTATAGCGGCGGCATCCCGGTGATGTTCTCCACCTACGACAACGGCGTGGCCTGGTCGCAGACCGCGGGCCTGCAGCTGAGCATGAACGTCGATGTGGTGCGCGAGCAGACCGAGACCTACAACCTGCTGGCCGAAACCCGCCGCGGCGATCCGAGCAACGTGATCATGGTCGGCGCGCACCTGGATTCGGTATTCGAGGGTGCCGGCATCAACGACAACGGTTCCGGCAGCGCCGCGCTGCTGGAAATGGCACTGCTGATGAGCAAGGCCCGGCCGGAGAACAAGGTGCGTTTCGCCTGGTGGGGCGCCGAGGAGTCCGGGCTGGTCGGCTCGACTTACTACGTCACGCAATTGCCGGATGAGCAGAAGCGGCGCATCAAGGCCTACCTGAACGTCGATATGATCGGTTCGCCGAACTACGCCAACTTCATCTATGACGGCGACGGCTCCGACTTCGGCCTGCAGGGTCCACCCGGCTCGGCCGCCATCGAACGCCTGTTGCGCACCTACTTCCAGCTGCGCAATGCGCCGTCTGAAGGCACCGAGATCGACTTCCGCTCCGACTACGCGCAGTTCTTCGAAGACGGCATCGCCTTCGGCGGACTGTTCACCGGGGCCGAGGACATCAAGACCGAGGAGCAGGCGCAGCGTTATGGCGGCATCGCCGGGGAGTCGTTCGATCAGTGCTATCACACGCCGTGCGACAACCTGGGCAACATCTCCACCGAAGCCCTGGAGCTGCATGGCGATGCGCTGGCCTTCGCCACCAGCTGGCTCTCGCTGTCGACCAAGATGATCGATGACGAGATCGCCGCAGCGGCCGAGCAGAGCATCGGCACCATGCGCATCCAGCAAGTGCAGGAGAAGTCGCGCTGGGGTCACTGGATCCGTTGATCGCCTGAATACCGCGCCGGCCAGCCGGCGCGGTTCCCTCCAAACACCCCTTTCCCTTCGGCCGGCCGTTCAAATCTGCGACAATCGCGCCCTTCTCGAATTGCCCCACGGCTGTCCATGACCGACGCAACGCCCGCTATCGATACCCTGCTGAAGAATCTCGACCAGGCCCTGTTCGCTGATCGCCATCGCCTGCGCCGGCAGCTGCATGAGCTGAGAAAGCAACCGGACGAGGCCAAGCTCGCCCAATGGCTGGAACGTTTTCAGGCCTCCGTAGCCAAGGTCGAGGCGCGCCGTCGGAGTGTTCCGAGCATTCGCTACGACGACAGCCTGCCGATCGCGGCCAAGCGCGACGAGATCAAGGCCGCGCTGGAAAAGCATCAGGTGCTGGTGATCGCCGGTGAGACCGGCTCGGGCAAGACCACCCAGCTGCCGAAGATCTGTCTGGAGATCGGCCGTGGTGTACACGGGCTGATCGGCCATACCCAGCCGCGCCGGCTCGCGGCACGCAGCGTCGCCACGCGGGTGGCCGAGGAAATCGGCACGCCACTCGGCGAGCTGGTGGGTTATCAGGTGCGCTTCGAGGATCAGAGCAAGGACAGCTCGCTGATCAAGCTGATGACCGACGGCATCCTGCTGGCCGAGACGCAGCACGATCGCTTCCTCGAGCGTTACGACACCATCATCGTCGACGAGGCGCACGAGCGTTCGCTGAACATCGATTTCCTGCTCGGCTTCCTCAAGACCCTGCTGCCGCGGCGGCCGGACCTGAAGGTCATCATCACTTCGGCGACTATCGACCTGCAGCGCTTTTCCGAGCACTTCGACGGTGCACCCATCGTCGAGGTATCCGGGCGTACCTACCCGGTGGAGACCTGGTATCGGCCACTGGCGGCCGAGATCGACGAGGATGGCAACCGGGTCGAGGATGATCTGACCGTCGACCAGGGTATCCTCGCCGCGCTGGACGAAATTACGGCCCACGAGCAGAGCGTGGGCAAGCGCCCCGGCGACGTGCTGGTGTTCCTGCCCGGCGAGCGCGAGATTCGCGACGCCGCCGAGGTGCTGCGCAAGGCCAATCTGAAGTTCACCGAGGTGCTGCCGCTGTATGCGCGGCTGACGCCGGCCGAGCAACAGAAAATCTTCCAGCCGCGACCGGGGCGCAAGATCGTGCTGGCCACCAACGTCGCCGAGACGTCGCTGACCGTGCCCGGTATTCGCTACGTGATCGATTCCGGCACCGCGCGCATCAGCCGCTACAGCTACCGCGCCAAGGTTCAGCGCCTGCCGATCGAGGCGGTGTCACAGGCCAGCGCCAACCAGCGCAAGGGTCGCTGCGGACGGGTCGAACCGGGTATCTGCATTCGGCTGTACAGCGAGGAAGACTTCCTCGGCCGGCCGGAATTCACCGATCCGGAGATCCTGCGCACCAACCTCGCCGCGGTGATCCTGCAGATGCTGCATCTGCGCCTGGGGGATATCCAGGATTTCCCCTTTATCGAGCCGCCGGATGGCAAGGCCATCAGCGACGGCTTCAACCTGTTGCAGGAACTCTCGGCGGTCAATCGCGAAAACCAGCTGACCCCAATGGGTCGCCAGCTGGCGCGCCTGCCGATCGACCCGCGGCTTGGTCGCATGCTCCTCGAAGCTGCACAGCAGGGCAGCCTCGCCGAAGTCCTGATCGTTGCCAGCGCACTCTCGGTGCAGGACGTGCGCGAGCGTCCGGCCGACCGTCAGCAGGCAGCCGACCAGGCCCATGCGCAGTGGAAGGACCCGGACTCGGACTTTGCCGCGCTGATCAATCTCTGGCGCGGTTTCGAGGAAAAGCGCCAGGAGCTGGGCTCCAACCCTCTGCGCACCTGGTGCCGGAAGAACTTCCTCAACTACCTGCGTCTGCGTGAGTGGCGCGACGCCCATCGCCAGCTGACGCTCATCGCCCGGGAGCTCAAGCTTGGTTCGGGCAGGTCGGCGGATGGCTCCGGGCAAGCAGCGCACGCCGATAAGGCACGTAGGGTGGAAGACGGCGAAGCCTCTTCCGCGCTTTCGGCGGGGGTCAGCACTCAACCCGCACCGACCAAGGACACCAAGGTCAACGTCATCCTCCGCCAGCAGGCCGAAGCCAGCGAGGCCGCGCAGAAGGCCAAGAGCTACGCCTCGGTGCACAAGGCCATCCTCGCCGGCCTGCTCAGCCAGATCGGCAACAAGACCGAGGAGGGCGACTTCCTCGGCGCCCGCCAGCGGCGCTTCTGGGTGCATCCCTCCAGCGTGATCGGCCGCAAGAAGCCCAACTGGCTGATGGCCGCGGAACTGGTGGAAACCACCAAGCTGTTCGCGCGCATGGTCGCCAAGATCGAGCCGGACTGGATCGAGCCGCTGGCCGGGCATCTGATCAAGAAGAATCACTTCGAGCCGCACTGGGAGAAGAAGCGCGGCCAAGTGGTGGCCTACGAGCAGGTAACGCTTTACGGCATGATCGTCGTCGGCCGTCGACCGGTGCATTACGGCCCCATCGACCCGCCCGCTGCCCGCGAGCTGTTCATCCGCGAAGGGCTGGTGCGCGGCGAGATCAACAGCCGCGCCCGCGCGCTCAGCGCCAATCGCGAGCTGCTCGAACGTCTCGACGAGCTGGAAGCCAAGGCGCGGCGCCGCGACATCCTCGCCGACGAGGAAACCCTGTTCGACTACTACGATGCGCGCCTGCCGGCGGACATCTACCAGACCGCCAGCTTCGAGAACTGGTACAAGCGCGAAAGTGCGAAGAACCCGCAGCTGCTGATCATGCGTGAGGAAGACGTGCTCGCCCGCGAGGCCAGCGAGGTCACCGCCGCGCAGTACCCGGATTACCTGCGCATCGGCGAGCTGCAGTTGCCGCTGGAATACCATTTCGAGCCCAACCACCCGCGCGACGGCGTGACCCTGCGCGTACCGGCGCCGCTGCTGCCGCAATTGCGCAGCGAGCGGCTCGACTGGCTGGTGCCCGGCTTGCTGGAAACCAAGGCGGTGGCCCTGGTGCGCAACCTGCCCAAGGCCCTGCGCAAGAACTTCGTGCCGGTGCCGGATTTCGTTGGCGCTGCGCTGGCCAGGATCGCTTTTGGTGAAGGCTCGCTGCCCGAGGCGCTGGGTCGCGAGCTGCTGCGCATGACCGGCGCGCGCGTATCGGATGATGCGTGGGCCGAAGCGGCAGCCGGGCTGGAGAGCCACCTGAAGATGAACATCGAGGTGGTCGACGCCCGTGGCAAGTTTCTTGGTGAAGGCCGCGACCTGGCCGAGCTGACCGCACGCTTCGCCGAGGCCAGCCAGGCCGCCCTGGCGCCGCCGCAGCAGAAGGCCGAACAGAAGCCGGTCGAAGCCAAGGGTTTTGCCCAGGTCGCAGAAAAGGCCCAGGCGAAGATGGCCGGGCTGTCGATGACGGTCTACCCGGCGCTGGTGGAAGAGGCAGGGGTGGTCAAGGAAGGGCGCTTTCCAACCCAGGCCGAGGCCGAGTGGCAACACCGCCGCGCGCTGCAGCGCCTGTTGCTGCAGCAGCTGGCGGAGCCGGCCAAGTACCTGCGCAACAAGCTGCCGGGCCTTACCGAGCTGGGCCTGCTCTACCGCGACATGGGCAAGGTCGATGCGCTGGTCGAGGACATCCTGCTGGCCAGCCTCGACAGCTGCATCCTTGACGGCGAAGCCCAGCTGCCGCGTGATGGCGCCGCGCTGGCGTCGCTCGCCGAGCGCAAACGCGGCGACTGGACTGCACATGCCGAGCGCCTGGCACGTCTGACACTGGAAATCCTCAAGCACTGGCACGGCCTGCAGAAGCGCTTCAAGGGCAAGATCGACCTGGCCCAGGCGGTGGCGCTCAACGACATCAAGGCGCAGCTGGGCAATCTGGTCTATCCGGGCTTTGTTCGCGAGACACCTGCCGAGTGGCTGAAGGAGTATCCCCGCTACCTCAAGGCCATCGAGCAACGCTTCGAGAAGATCGGCGCGCAGCTGCAGCGTGATCGGGTCTGGTCCGGCGAGCTGGCCGGCTACTGGGAGCAGTACCAGACGCGCCTGAACAAGCACCTGCAGGAAGGCAAGCGCGATGCCGAGCTGGCACTGTATCGCTGGATGCTCGAGGAGTATCGCGTCTCGCTCTGGGCGCAGCAGCTCGGCACCAGGATGGCGGTTTCGGACAAGCGTCTAAACAAGCAGTGGAGCCAGGTCGAGCCCTGAGGTCGGGGCTGGCACGAATCGTCAATCGCAGGAAGCCCATGGAAACTCGCAACAGGCTGGCGGGCGTCGCCGGCTCGCTCGCCGCATCGACGCTCTTCGCCACGCTGTACTACTACACCTCGCTGCTCGAACCGTTGAGCGGTCAGCAGATCTACGGCTGGCGCATTCTGCTGACTGCGCCTTGCCTGGCGTTGCTGCTGCTCGCCATCGGCCGCTGGGGTGAGGTCCGCGAGATCCTCCTGCGTGTACCGGTCGAACCGCGACTGTGGCTCGCGCTGCCGCTGTCCTCGGCGCTGGTCGGTCTGCAGCTCTGGCTATTCATGTGGGCGCCGATCAACGGCCACGGCCTGGACGTCTCGCTCGGCTACTTCCTGCTGCCGCTGACGCTGGTACTCACCGGCCGCCTGGTCTTCGGTGAGGCGATCAGTCGATTGCAGCGCCTGGCCTGTTTGCTGGCGGCTGTGGGTGTCGGCAACCAGCTGCTGCTGGCTTCGTCACTGTCATGGCCGGTACTCGCCGTTGCCCTCGGTTATCCCTGCTACTTCGTCCTGCGCCGCTGGATTGGCACCGCCAGTCTCGGCGGGCTCTGGGTCGACCTGATCATCAGCCTGCCGGTCGCCGCGCTGTTTGCCTTCTCCGACCGAGAGACCCTGCAACAGCTCGCAGCGAGCCCGGCGCTGCTGCTTCTGATCATCGGCCTGGGTGCGCTCAGTGCCCTGGCCCTGGCGCTGATGATCGTCGCCAGCAAACATCTGGATCTCGCACTGTTCGGCCTGCTCAGCTATGTCGAACCGGTGCTGCTGGTCGCCGTGGCGCTGCTGCTTGGCGAAAGCATCGCTTCGGATCAATGGCTGACCTATGTGGCGATCTGGACGGCGATAGCGCTGCTGATTGTGGAAGGAGCGAAAGCCTTGCGGGCTGCCCGAGCGGGAGTGCCGCAAAAACGCTCCCGTCGAGTCCTGAAATGAGGCGAAAACCCCTCCCGTGAAAACAGGCTGGCAGCCGCTAGACCAACCGCTGCGCGACAATTCCGGCGACAACTGCCAGCGCCAGCGCGCCGAGCAGCCAGCCCAGGCGCGAGCCGGATCTGCCGGGATTCTCCGTGCGCGCTGCCGCTTCTGCCGGAGTCATTGCCGCGGCGTGCAGCGGATTGGGCGTCGCCGGACGTGGTCGTGCCGGCTTGGGCTGGGAGGGGACGGGCAGGTCCGCCGCGCGGACGAACACGGTGGCGTCTTCATCGACGATTTCCGGCGCACTCACCTTGGGGCCGATCACCAAAAGCGTGGTGTTGCCCAGCTGTATCTGATCGCCCGGCTGCAGGACGGCCGTGGTGACCTTTTCACGGTTGACCAGCAAACCGTTGGCTGAGGCCAGGTCCTTCACTTCCAGCACGTCGCCCTTGAGATAGAACTCCGCATGGCGGCGGGACAGCTCGGCATCGCTGAAGCAGAGCTCGCATTTGACCGAGCGGCCAAAGGTCATCGAACCGGTGATGTGGTACTTGTGTCCCTGGTTTTCGCCCTTGACCACCTGCAGCAGCCAGCGAGGCGCCGCCGCCACCTTGGCGCCGACCTTGGCCGGATCGACGATCTCCAGCTCCAGCGCTCCGAGTCGTACGCGGTCGCCAGAGCGGATCTGATAGCGCTCGCCGATCTTTTCGTCATTGACGTAGGTGCCGCCTGGCGTGCCGAGGTCGGTCAGGTAGTAGAAGCGGTTTTCCAGTATCAGCTCGGCGTGAAAGGGCGCTACGCCGGCATCGCTTATCACCAGCCTGTTGGCGCGGTCCGAACCGAGGGTGAAGCGTTCATCGGCAAGCCAGACAGGGCTCTGACGATTGTCTGCGAAGTGGATTCTGAGCATGTCTGCGTTACCTTGAGCGGGAGCGATCGCAGGCATGAGCCAGGCGATCGGGCGTGATCATCAGTTGAATATCCGATTCCACAGGCGCTTGACCGGATTGGCCGGCGCCTGCGAGGTCTGCGTGGTGGCGGGTGGGGTGCGCGAGCTACTGGCAGCGGTACGCGGCACCGGTCGCGGTGCTCTTGCCTTGGCGACACGCTGGGCATGCGCGTCGTGCAGCGCCAGCAGCGGTGCGTACGCCGGTGAGGCTTCCAGTCCCTGCTCAATGTATTCCAGAGCCAATGCGTATTCGCGTCTGCCATATGCCGCTTCGGCGAGCTCGACATAGCGTTCGCTGACCCGGGCCAATCCGTCGCGCGCCACCTGATGCTCCGGCAGCCAGCCAAGCACCTGCTGGTAGTAATGCACGGCGCTGTCCTCGGCCGGTTCCAGCAGTTGATCATCTGCCAGTCGCTGCGCCGCCAGTTTCAGGGCCTGGGCGATGCGGGCATCGAGGACACGGCGCAAGCCGTCGAGGGCCTCTGCATTGTCCGCGTCCAGGCGCAGGGCCTGGCGGAAGTAGTAGTCGGCATTGTCGTACGCCGGTGCGGTCAGCTGTCCTTCGCCCAGGCGCGACTCGGCGCGGGTGAGGAACTCACTGATCTGGCTGTACTGAAACCATTGATAGCCGCCCACGCCCAGTGCGCCTATTGCCAACGCAAGCACCGCAGCCACCGTCGCCCAGCGGCCAATAGCACGACGCTGTCGCCGGCGTCGGGGCTGTGCTTGGGGTTCCATGAGCAGTGCCGGCGCGATGCGCGTCTGGTCCATGTCCGGCTCGGTGAGGGTGTCGATGGCGGCCAGCAGTTCGCGACAGCTGGCGAAGCGCTCGGCCGGCTGCTTGGCCAGCATGCGGTCGAGCAGCGGCTGATAGGGTGCCAGCGCTGGCGGCAGCAACGGGATGGGCATCTGCAGGTGGTTGAGCACGGTTTGCGGATAGCTGCTGGCGCGGAACGGATTGGTCCCGGTGAGCATCTCGGCGAGGATCACCCCGAGGCTGTAGATGTCGCTGCGTGCGTCCAACGGTTGGCACTGGGCCTGTTCCGGGCTGCTGTAAGCCGGGCTGCCGACGGCAATGCCGAAATGCGTGAGTTCGTTGTCCAGTTCGACCGACTTGGCCACGCCGAAATCGGTGAGCACGACGCTGCCATCGTCGCGGAAGAGGATATTGGCCGGCTTCACGTCGCGATGAACCAGTCCGCCGTCGTGCACCACTGCCAGGCCACCGGCCAGCTGGCGGATGATGTCCAACGCCCGGGACGGTGAGAAAACGATGCCGCGGTGCTGCGCCAGATCGCCACCACCGATGTACTCCATGGCCAGGTAATGCCGGCCATCGGCGATCTGGCCGATATCGTGAATGGTGATGATGGCCGGATGGCGCAGCGAGGCGACGATATGGCCTTCCTGGATAAAGCGTTCGGTGAACGCTGCGTCCTCGGTGCGCAGCAGTACCTTGACGGCTACCTCGCGATCCAGCGATAGCTGGGTGGCCAGGTAGACTTCGGCCATCCCGCCTTTCCCGAGTCGCTTGTGCAGGCGATAGCCCGGTATTTCCAGCATCCGATGCGTCATAGAAACTCGTGCCTGGTTACGACTTGAGGGGTTTGAGCAGCATGTTGATGAAGCGGCGCCCGCGGGACTCGGCTGCAGGTGGCGGGCTGGTTCGGCCGATCACGATGCAGCTGATGTTGTCGCGACCGCCATGAGCGTTCGCCTGGTCGATCAGCTGTTCGACCAGATTTTCCAGCGTGTCGGCAAAGGTGCAGGTGGCGTGGATCTGCGCGTCGGTCAGCTCGTTGGTCAGGCCATCGCTGCACAGCAGAAGCAGTTCGTCGGGCTTCAAGGTGCCGCTGCCGGTGCCGATCTCCAGCGGTGCTTCCCGTCCCAGGCAACGCAGGATGATGTTGCGCCAGGCGTGGCCCTCGGCTTCGGCGGGTTTCAGCTCGCCCGCATCGATCATCATCTGCACCCAGCTGTGGTCCCGGGTCAGCTGTTCGATGCCGTTGGCGCTGACCAGATAGGCCCGGCTGTCACCGACCCAGGTGAGCTCGAAATCCGCGCCATTGAACTGCGCAGCCACCAGCGTGGTACCCATGCCATCGTCTACGGCTTCTTCCAGTACCGCCTGGTTGGCCTGCTGGACCGCAGTCTGCAGCGACTCGCCATCTTCAATCGCTTTGTGCAATGCAGACAGTGCCAGGCTGCTTGCGATCTCTCCGCACTGGTGCCCGCCCATGCCGTCGGCGATTGCCCAAAGCCCGAGCTGCGGCGCGCAGAGCAGCGCATCTTCATTATGGTTGCGCCTGCGCCCGGGCGAGCTTTGCCCGGCGTAGTCCAGCAATGAGTCAGAAAGGGTCGGTTGCATGCGTGGGCCCTGCGGCACGGCGTCGAGCGGGCATGATGCGTTGGGCGTGTGCGACTGTCATCGATTGGCGCCGGAGCAAGCGCAAAACTGTTAACTCGTGCAAACGGGTGGAATTATTCCGAGTCTCGTACTCCAAGCGCGATGACTCGCGGGCTCGCAATCGCACTGCCAGATCGCTGCGGGATGCCATGAAGGCGTTTCCGGGAGCAGGCATTCAACGCCTGGGAGGGCTATCTGCTGAGTTCGTACGCACACATGTTGACCGTGGCGGCCAGATTCAGCGACTCGATGGCGCCGCAACCGGGGATGGTGAATGGCTGAGCGTCGAGTGCGTTCAGCTGATCACGGGGCACGCCGCGGGCTTCATTGCCGAACAGGTAGCAATCGAAAGCCCTGAAACCCGCCGATCGCACGGGCTCGCCGTGCATATCCAGGCAGGCGATGCGCTCGAAGCGCGTGCGCAAGGAGTCCAACTCCACATCTAGCTCCATCGGCGCATGAAAGATCGCGCCCATGCTCGAACGCACGACTTTCGGGTTGTACGGGTCGACGCTGCCGGGGCTGAGCAGGCAGCGAAAATTGCCGAACCAGGCCAGGGTGCGCAGGATGGTACCGAGGTTGCCCGGGTCCTGTATTTCATGCAGGTAGATGGCGCGCTCGCCTGCGACGGGCGCAGCAAGCGACGCGCCTGTCGCCGGCATCGGTACCAGCGCAACGATGCCCTGCGGGGTCTTGGTGTCGGCGATCTGCGCCATCTGGCGATCGCTGATCAGGTGGGTCTTGAACGGGCTTTGCCAGTGTTCGTAGGCATTGGTCACATACAGTTCGCTGCGTGCAAGCTGCGGGTTGTGCAGGGCGGCTTTCTGCAGCTCCAGCGCCAGATGTTCGCCCTCCACCAGAAAATGTCCGAACTCGGCCCGGTACTTTTTCTGGTGCAGCTTTTTGATGTCGTCGAATTTCATCAAGGCGGCGCTCAGTTGCTCTGCACTTCGGACTGGCCCGCGTCAGCCATCATCGCCTTGGCCAGGGCTTCGGCGACCTTGATGCCATCCACGCCCGCCGAGAGAATGCCGCCGGCGTAACCCGCACCTTCACCGGCCGGATACAGCCCGCGCAGGTTGAGGCTTTGCAGCGTCTCGTTATCGCGGGTGATGCGCACCGGCGAGGAGGTGCGGGTTTCGATGCCGGTGAGCACTGCGTCAGCGCGATCGAAACCGCGGATCTGCTTGCCGAATGCCGGCAGCGCCTCGCGGATGGCCTCGATCGCATACTCCGGCAGCGACGGCGCCAGATCGCCCAGGCATACGCCCGGCTTGTAGGAGGGCTCGACCTCGCCGAACGCGGTCGACGGCACGCCGCGGATGAAGTCGCCGACCAGTTGCGCCGGTGCGCAGTAATCGCTGCCGCCCAGCGCATAAGCGCGTGATTCCAGACGCTCCTGCAGCTCCACGCCGGCCAGTGCGTCGCCGGGGAAGTCCTGCTCGGGGTTGATGCCAACCACGATGCCGGCGTTGGCATTGCGCTCGTTACGCGAGTACTGGCTCATGCCGTTGGTCACCACGCGCCCCGGCTCGGATGTTGCGGCCACCACGGTGCCGCCGGGGCACATGCAGAAGCTGTAGACCGCACGGCCGTTCTTGGCGTGGTAGACCAGTTTGTAGTCTGCAGCGCCGAGCTCCGGATGGCCGGCGTACTTGCCCAGACGGGCCTGGTCGATCATGCCCTGCGGGTGCTCGATACGGAAACCGATGGCAAATGGCTTGGCCTCGATATACACGCCCTGGCGGTGCAGCATACGGAAGGTGTCGCGCGAGCTGTGGCCCAGCGCCAGCACTACGTGGCGGCTGCGCAGTGTCTCGCCACTGGCCAGCACCACGCCTTCGAGCTGACCATCGTCGATCACGAGATCCGTGACCTTGCTTTCGAAGCGCACCTCGCCACCGAGGGCGATGATTTCCTCGCGCATCGCCGCAACCACGCCGGTAAGGCGGAAGGTACCGATGTGCGGCTTGCTGACATACATGATCTCTTCCGGCGCGCCGGCGCGGACGAACTCGTGCATCACTTTGCGGGCGTAGAACTTGGGGTCCTTGATCTGGCTGTAGAGCTTGCCGTCCGAGAACAGCCCGGCGCCGCCTTCGCCGAACTGCACGTTGGATTCCGGCGTGAGGGTCTTCTTGCGCCACAGGGCCCAGGTGTCCTTGGTGCGGCTGCGCACATCCTTGCCGCGCTCGAGCACGATGGGCTTGAAGCCCATCTGTGCGAGCAGCAGCGCGGCGAACAGCCCACAGGGGCCGAAGCCCACCACCAGCGGCCGCTCGGTCAGATTGGCCGGGGCCTGACCGACCGGGTAGTAGCGTGTGTCGGGCGCCGGACGCACGTGGTTGTCGTCGGCGAAGCGCGCCAGGACCGCCGCCTCGTCACGAACCTCAACGTCGACGATGTAGATGAACAGGATGACGCTGTTCTTCTTGCGCGCATCGTAGCTGCGCTTGAACACGGTGAAGTCCAGCAGGTCGGCGTCGCTGATGTTCAGACGCTTGACGATGGCCTCGCGCAGCGCATCGGCGGGATGCTCGAGGGGCAGGGACAGTTCGGTGATGCGAATCATGGCGGTAATCCTGGCCGGTGACTCCGGCAGAGGAAGCAACTTGAGAGGGGAGAATGAGGCGCGGATTGTACCGGCGACGCGCACGCCTGTCAGGCGGCGCTGGCTGCCCTTCAGGGGCAGGTGCTGCGCCCGGCGCCCGCGGGCCGGCATTATCGGCTTATAATCGCCGCCAATTTGCCCGACAGTTGCGCAGGGTCCTGCCTGTTGGCGCACGTCTTACCTTGATTCTCCGTGGTTGGCTCTAACATGAAACGATCCAAAAGCAGCCGTCGTTGGCTGGATGAACACGTCAACGATCCCTTCGTCAAACGCGCGCAGAAGGATGGCTTGCGCTCGCGCTCCAGCTACAAGCTGATCGAGCTGAACGAGAAGGACAAACTGATACGCCCCGGCATGCTGGTCATGGACCTGGGTTCCGCCCCCGGTGGCTGGTCGCAGGTGGCCGGCGGCATCGTCGGTGAAAAGGGCAAGGTGCTGGCCACCGACATCCTGCCGATGGGCGGGTTGGACAACGTCGATTTCGTGCAGGGCGATTTCACCGAGGATGCCGTGTTCCAGCAGATCCTCGACATGCTCGACGGCCGGCAGCCCGACCTGATCGTCTCCGACATCGCGCCGAACATCAGCGGCGTCGCCGCCGCCGACCAGGCTGCCTCGATGTATCTGGTGGAACTCACCCTCGACATGGTTCGCCAGGTGCTCAAACCCGGTGGTAACTATGTGGTCAAGGTGTTCCAGGGCGAAGGCTCGGACGAGTTCCTCAAGGACGTGCGCAGCTCGTTCGAGAAGGTGGTGATCCGCAAGCCGGAAGCCTCGCGCCCGCGTTCGCGTGAGGTCTATCTGGTGGCGAAGGGCTTCAAGGGCTAGCGATTCGGTGCGGCAGGAAGGCTGGCCCGAAGGCCAGCCCGTACATGTTCAGAGTTCTAGCGATGCACCGTCTTCAGGCATGCGGACGCGCTCGCTGATTCCCTTCTCATCGACATACTTCTTCAGCTCCTCGCGTGTCAGCGCCACAGGGCCGATGGCGTCGAATCGCGCCCGGCATGCGGCGCAGCTTTATTACCTCCTGACACGTCTTCCTCGACCATGATGCCAGCAACTTCGAAGCCGCTCAGTTGGCTTTCCCATCCAGCCAGATGACTTCCCTACCAGCGCCGCGGTGAGCTCTGCGCGCCCGTCCGCCATGCCGCGCTGCTCGCGGGCATAGTGTGGAAAAGATTGTATACAATCTTTGACGATTCACATCTCCATTGTATACAGTTGCCTCTCCATCCACCTGGCTTGCGGCTGTTCGGCAAGCCCTCCATGCACCTGGAGAACCATGGCAAGCACAACGTACTACGTCCCCAAGGGCGGACATCCCGAGCAGACTCAACTGCTGACCGACCGTGCAATGTTCACCGAAGCCTACGCAGTCATTCCCAAGGGGGTGCTGCGCGACATCGTCACCAGCCATTTGCCCTTCTGGGACAACATGCGCATGTGGGTGCTGTCCCGTCCGCTCTCGGGCTTTGCCGAAACCTTTTCCCAGTACATCGTGGAGCTTGGTGCCGGCGGCGGCAGTGAACGGCCCGAGCAGGACCCGAACGCCGAGGGCGTACTGTTCGTCGTCGATGGCGAGTTCTCGCTGACGATCGAGGGAACCCTCTATGCCATGCGTCCCGGCAGCTATGCGTTCATACCGCCAGCGGCGAAATGGAGCGTGCGCAACACCGGGGCGACGCCGGTACGTTTCCACTGGATCCGCAAGGGCTATCAGGCCGTCGAGGGCTTGCCCTACCCGGAGGCCTTCGTGACCAACGAGAACGATATCGAGCCGATCCCCATGCCGGGTACCGATGGCAAATGGGTGACCACGCGCTTCGTCGACATGAGCGACATGCGCCACGACATGCACGTCAACATCGTCACCTTCGAGCCAGGTGCGGTCATTCCCTTTGCCGAAACCCACGTGATGGAACACGGCCTCTACGTCCTGGAAGGCAAGGCGGTGTATCGCCTGAATCAGGATTGGGTCGAGGTCGAGGCGGGCGACTACATGTGGCTGCGCGCGTTCTGTCCGCAGGCCTGCTATTCCGGCGGCCCGGGCAAGTTCCGCTACCTGCTGTACAAGGACGTGAACCGTCACATGGACCTGGGCCGGTTCAACCAGCGGGCCTGACTTTCAAGAAGTGCCTTCGCTAGCTGCGAAGGCACTGCGTCCAGAGCAGGCATGAGCTGCTCTGCAGCGTCTGTCCGCGCAGCGAGTTAGTCGATCCGCTGCAGGAACCGGCCGATCCGCTCCAGCACCTGTTCCGGTTCCTCGCGATGCGGTACATGCCCCACACCGGGGAGCAGCGCCTGTTCGACCTTGCCGCTGGCGTGTTCGGCGATCAGCTGGGGGTGGCGTTCGGAGCCGAACTCATCGTCACCGCCATGGATGGCAAGACTCGGGCAGCCGACTGCGGGCAGGGCATGGGCAAGCGTCCATGCGGCGAAATCCGGCGCCAGCCAGGTATCGATCCACGCGCTCAGCACCCAGTCACTGCGATCGCCGTGATAGCGGCGCAGGCGCTCGCGTTGCGCCGGGTCGGCGAACCAGGCTTTGGCCTCGCGGATTCCCGCGAGGGTACGCGCCTCGACGAAGGTGACGGCCGACATCGTGATCATCGCCTGACAGGCCTCGGGATATTGCGCAGCACAATGCACGGCCATGCTGCCGCCGACGCTGTGTCCAAGTACCACGAAGCGCTCGATCCCCAGGTGTGCCAGCACTCGGGCGAAGCCTTGCGCAGCTTCGTCTTCGACGAAGGTCGGTGCCGGCGGAGTGGTCAACCGGTCGGAGCGGCCGAAACCCAGCCGGTCATAGGCGACCACCGTTCGGCCGGTGGCATTGGCGAGGGCGGCGGGAAAATCTTTCCATTGCTCGACGCAACCGAGCGACTCATGCAACAGCAGTATTGGTGCCCGGTCCGGCCGAAGCGCATCGGCGTCGGGGATCCAGCTGCGGACGAAGGTCCGACCATGGGCGTCCTCTATCCAGAGATCGGCCAGGCGGTCATCGAGCGTTGCACTGAGGGTCATGGACGGAGATTCCTGAACGTTGCGAACGGCATAGCAGTACTGTTCTTTTACGTAAACGTCAACATGCAGTGGCGGATGTATCGCCGGGCGGCGCCTTGATCGAGAAGTGCCGGTCGTTGAGCGGGCTGTGAGGCGCTGGCGAACAGGAGTCAGCAGGGCCGGAAAAGCTGGGGTTGCCGACGAGCGCTATCGCGGTGAGCGCGAGGACCGTGGGTCGGATGCCTCGACAGTTATCAGCTGGCCGTCCTTGCCCAGGTGCAAACGCATGAAGTCTTCGGCCAGCAGCAGTTGGCCGGAGTAGAGCACGTTGGCTTCGGCGCGCAGGTCTTCGATTGAGTGACCCCGCCCGGGGTGCTTCTGATAGCGCGCGCTGAAGTGGGTCAACACCAGATTCGGCAGGCCGACCGCTTGCGCAAAGCGCGCCACCGAGGCCGCGGTGCTGTGGCCGAAATCGTTGCGCGCATCGTTGGCGACCGCCTCGGTGTAGGTCGCTTCGTGCACCAGCAACTGAGCACCGCGACAGGCATCGGCGAGCAGGTCGGGGCGGTCATTGTCGCCGCCGATGACGATGCGTTGCGGCGCGCGGCTGAAACTCAGGTAGTCATCGCTGCGCAGCACGCGGCCCTCGTGCTCGATGTCGAAGCCGCGCGCCAGTTGGCCCCAGAGCGGGCCGCGGGGCACGCCGTCGCGTTCGAGGCGCTCGATGTCCAGGCGCGGATCGGGCCGGGCCTCGGTGAAGCTGTAGCCATAGCAGGGTACGCGGTGGGACAGGGCGGTTGCTTCGATACGCATGTTTGGGCTGCGCCACTCATCCAGCGACTCGACAGCGCGGAAGTCGAGCTCGTAACCCAGCCAGCTCTGGCTCATGTCCAGCGTCGTGCGTACCCAGGTTTCGATGCCCTGCGGCGCGATGATCGTCAGTGTGGCCTTGCGCCCCATCATCCCGGCGCTGGCCAGCAGGCCGGGCAGGCCATAGCAGTGGTCGCCATGTACATGGGTGATGCAGATGGCGCGCAGGTCATGCAGCGACAGTGGCGTGCGCAGCAGTCGGTGCTGGGTGCCTTCGCCGCAATCGATCAGGTACCAGCTCTTGCCAGTGTCCTCCAGCAGCGCGAGAGCTGTGACATTGCGGGCCCGGGTGGGCGTGCCGGATGAGGTGCCGAGAAAGAGAAGATCCACGGGGCATGCTCTCCTGGTTGGGCTGGCTAGTATGCCGTACCCCGCCGGTGACGGCCGCCGGCCCGTCGTCGGAAGCGAATCCGCTCAGCCATCCACCGGGGGCCTGGAGGGGCGAAAAACAAGCCAGTGCATCAGGCGATGCGTGCCAGTTGCTCGCCAATGAAGCGACGGTCATCGCTGTCGCTCTGGTCGAGCAGGCGGATCAGCAGGCGAGTTGCCTGCTCGACCTCGCCGCGGTCGATGCTGGCGAGTGCTTCGTTGAGCCGCTCGCGCAGATCAGCCTCGACAGCCGCGACGGGGGGCGTGATGGTCAGTGCATCGAGATCATCCGGCAGGCTGGCGAGCATGTCATCCAGCAACTGCGCTGGCTGTGGCTGTGGCTGTGGTGCGGCTTGCGGCTGCGCTGCGACCAGCGCCACGCTAGCAGGCGCAGAAGGGGCGCGGTCGAGGTACTCGTCGAGCGACATCTCCGTTACAACCGGCACGTCTCGCTGGAAGGGGTTGATATCCGGGAAGGATGCTTCAGCCCGCTTCGCCTGAGCCTGGCGGGGCTCGCTGATGCTGGTTACAGCGACTGCGCGACGGCGATACCACAGCAAGGCGACCAGCAGGCTCAGTAACCCCAGCAGTGGAATCAGCCAGGAGCTGCCGGCGCTTGGCTCATGCATTGGCGGTGACATTACTACTGGCTGTACAGGCACCGTCTGCGGCTTCGGCTGCGCAGGCTGTTCGGCATGACCGGTTACGGCTGTAGCTTCCTCTACGGTGGCCTCTACGACGGCCGCAGCTGCCTGCCGTTGGGCGAGGGTGCTCTGCGCTTCGGCGAGCAGGCGATTCTGTTCGTCCATCTGCGCCTGCAGGCTCAGCACCTGGGCTTCGAGTTGCCTGAGCACATCGACCAGGCTCTGGTCCTGTCCAGCAGGCGTTTCGGCGAGCGCCGCGGGTAATTCGGCTTGAGACCGGGCTTGCGGCTGCTCCACGCGATCCTGCGCCGGCGCAGCGGGCTTCGCTGCGGTCGATACCACCGATGCGCCGGACTCTGCGCTATCGGGCAGAAGCAGCTCGGCACCGACACGCAGACGATTGCGGTCCCCATTGATGAACGCTGCAGGATTGAGTCGATACAGGTCGGCCATCAGTGCTTCACGGGAGGTCGACGGGGAAACCTCCACCCGTCCCGAGATGCTCCACAGGCTGTCGCCCGGCATGATCCGATAGCGTTTGCCTTGCGCGGCCGCCGGCAGTGGCTCGATGGTTTCCGCTCGGGTGGGCTGGCTACGGGTGACTCGCGGCGCTTCTGGTTGGGCTTGTGGTTGCGCCGAAAGCGCCGGCTGATACAGCGGCGGATCGAGCAGCAGCGTGTACTCGCGCAATAGCTGGCCGCCCGGTAGCGTCAGTTCGATGATGAAATTCAGGTACGGCTCTTTCACCGGGGCAGTGGAGGTTACACGGATACGGTGCCGGCCCTGCTCGAGCACCGGCAGGAAACTCAAACCTGCCAGAAAGGCTGGGCGCTCGACGCCAGCGCGAGCGAAGACATCACTCGGGGCGAGGCGTACCTTGATTTCATCACTGTTCAGGTTGCGTGCATCGAGCAGCTCGATGTCGGCCTTCAGCGGCTCGGCCAGCGCTGAATGCAGGCTGATTTCTCCCAGCCCGAGTGCGCAGGCGAATGGCGTGAAAACGGCAGCGATCAGCGCGAATGGCCAAACAGCGAGACGAAAGGGCGACATAGTGTTCTCGTGCCATCAGGTAGCTGGGGGGCGGGCCGGCCGTGCTGAACCGGGCCGGGCAGGCGGCGATGGCGTGCGGCCGACTCCCCCGAGGCGAGCGTGAGGTGGCTATGATCATGCAATGATGGCACTTTGCCAAGTCGTTCACATTTTCCCGGATCGACGGCTACCCGGCGGGGGCGCTTCTACCAGGGAAAGCTACTGGTGCCCTGCGCTGGGTCTCAATTTTGCGGGACCGGGGGCCAGGCCGGTTTCAGAGGTATTTCAGCCAGGTGATATCCCGGCGGCGAGCCTTGAGTTCGGCGAACCAGCGCACCGCCGGGAACAGCACCACCGCCAGCGCCACGGTGCACAGCCATAGCGGCCATACGGCGTCGAAGCCGAAGTGATTGCCATGGTTCAAACCCCAGATCGCCACGGCGGCGACGTAGAGCAGCTTCAGCACGTACAGATGCAGCAGGTAGAAGAACATCGGTGCGGCACCGAATACGCTGAGCGGTCGCAGCCAGGCGCGGCCCTGCTTGCGTTCGAAGTAACGCAGTAGAAGCAGGCCGCAACCCAGCGTCAGGCAGAGGAACAGCAGCGACGGCGGGTATTTGGTGACGTTGAACAGGCTCATCAGCGTACGCAGGCCGTCCTCGCCGACGACCCAGGGCTGCTCACCGTAGCTGTTGATCAGCCGCAGCAGAACGAAGGTCAGCAGGGCGCCTTGAGCCCAGCCGCCGAGGTAGCGCTGACGTCGCTCGGGGTCGGCAGTTCGGCCGAACCAGGGGCCCGCGGCATAGCCGAGCGCGATCACACCGATCCACGGCAGTAGCGGGTAGGACGTGCGCAGCCGCAGGTTTTCCGCAACCTCGATCCAGCCGCGATCGTGCAGGATCGCCCATGGCACATGCAGCGCAGAGTCTGCGGCGAACTGCAGCGAATCGAGCAGGTTATGCCCGCCGATGATCACCAGCCCCAGCATGATCAGCGCAGGACGCGGCAGCCAGAGCAGCGCCGAGAGCGCCAGCATGCTCAGACCGATCGCCCAGATCACCTGCAGATAGATCACCTGAGGCGGGAACTGGAACGTCCAGGCGAAGTTGACCAGGGTGAATTCGAGCGCCACCAGGAACAGCCCGCGCTTGAGCAGAAAGCTCGATACGGCACGGCGGTCCTGGTGCTTTTCGCCATAAAGGAATGCCGAGAGCCCGGTCAGGAAGATGAACACCGGCGCGCAGAGATGCGCCAGGGTGCGGCTGAAGAATAACGCCGGCTCGGTGACCGCCACGTCCATCGGGTCGGGCACCTGCATATGCAGCAGGAAGGTTTCGCGAACATGATCCAGCAGCATGAACAGGATCACCAGGCCGCGCAGCGCGTCGATGGATTGCAGACGCGCCGTGGCTGGCGAAGTGAGATCGGGGGAGGGCATTAACGGCTCACAGCAGGATGATCGCAATGCGGGCGCAGACTCGCTGCGCCCGCCGAAAGGTGCGATACGTTATAACAAAAGTCGCTGCCTCTCCAAATGTGAATCAACCACGATGGTCACCCTGTGTGAAAAAGGCCGATCGCTTCAGCCCTGCTCGCAGTTGACCATCCACGACACGCCGAAACGGTCGGTCAGCATGCCGAAACGCTCGGCCCAGAAGGTCTTCTCCAGCGGCATGACCACCGTGCCGCCCTCGGCCAGTGCGGCGAACAGCTTTTCGCTTTCGTCAACGCTGGTCGGATGCAGGGAAACCGAGCACCCCTTGATGCCTTCGTACGGTCCGCCGCTGCAGGTGCCGGGCAAGGTATCGGAAGCCATCAGCACGCCGTCGCCGAGATTCAGGCAGGCGTGCATGATTCGTTCGCGATACTCGGCGGGAAACTGCTCGGCATCGGGTGCCTGGGCAAAGGTCATCATTTCCAGCGTGCCGCCCAGCACGTCCTTATAAAAGGTAAACGCCTCGCCGGTGGTGCCGTCGAGGGTCAGGTAGGTGGTGATCTTCATGGCTTGCTCCTTGCGGTCAGTGGTTGAGTTGTGCGCGCAGGCGCTCTTCCTGCTCGCGCAGTTCGGGAGTGAACTCGGCGCCGAAGTCTTCGGCTTCGAATATCTGGCGAATCTCGATTTCCGCGTCGCCGATGGCTGATTGCGGGCAGCGCTTGATCCAGTCGATGGTCTCCTGCAGCGAGGCGGTCTGGAACAGCCAGTAGCCGGCAATCAGCTCGCGGGTTTCGGCGAACGGGCCGTCGACCACGCTGCACTGGCCGTCGCTGAAACGGACCCGTGCGCCTTTGCGACTGGGTTGCAGACCCTCGCCGCCGAGCAGTACGCCAGCACTGGCCAGTTCTTCGTTGTAGCGGCCCATCGCCGTGAGAACGTCCTCGCTGGGCATCTCGCCGGCTTCGGTTTGCGGGGTGGCCTTGATCATCACCATGAAACGCATCGGTGGACTCCTTCAGTGGAATGGAAAGAGCCTAGACGGGCATACGGCAATTTCCGCCGGCTCCGATCACTGGTCGAACGGGCGCGGGGGAAATCGACAGGGCGATGAAATTTTGTGTATCAGCGCAGCGGATAGGTCAGCAGAAGGATATGCAGGCTGTTGACCGCACCATGCAGCAGCACCGCCACCCACAGCCGATCACCGGCGTAGTGGAAGGCCAGGCCATAGCCGAGCCCCGCCAGTGTGGCGAGTCCGGCGAAACCCGCGCCGGCCGGCAGGTGCGCGGCGCCGAACAGCACGGACGCCAGGCCGATGCCGATGGCCGCACCGAAGCGGCGGACCAGTTCACGCTGCAGAAGGCCGCGGAAGATCAGCTCTTCGGCCAGGCAGGTGATGCCCAGGTTGATCAGCAGCCAAGGCAGGAACAGCGCCGGCCATTTCGGTTGCCAGCCCAGCACGCCGGAGACCAGCGCCAGCAGCGGGATGAGAATCAGGCAGGCGCCTGACGCAAGCAGGGTGAGTCTGATCGAGCGCCAAGCCGTTCGTGGCTGGCCCAGCCACCAGGCCAGCAGCAGCGCGGCGACCATCGCCTTGTCCGGGCTGATGCGCAATTGCCAGGGCGCTGCGCCGCCGAGGTCCTGCGGCGGCCCGATCGGCAATGGTGTGAAGCCGGGCAGCAGATGCGCAGCGAGCAACAGGGAGCCGAGCAGTGCGCCGATCAACCACAACGGTCCAGGCAAGCGCGGCTGCACTGTCAGCCACCCGGCAAATGCCAGAGTCGCCAGCGCAGCGGAGGCATCGATCAATCCTGCTGCCAGTCCCGCCAGCAGCGCGAGGAGGGGAGTGCCGTAGTGCAGTGCATGACGCACGTCAGCGCAGCCGATAGCGCGCCAGTTCTCGCTGCGTGAGCACGCGCATGCGCCACGGTTCGATCAGCTGCATGTCGTCCGCCAGCCGAGTGTTGACGCCCATGTCCCGAAAATAGATGCGCGGCGCGCGGTGTGGTCGCTGTCCGATGGACAGCGCCGACTCGCCGTTGGCGATGTAGGGTCGGTGCAGGCCGACATGGCCGCGCACCGTGCGCTGGCGGCCCGCCGCCAGTAAGTAGATGCAGCTGCCCTGGCAGACAGCCACCTCTGGTAGCAGCACGTCGAAGCCCGTCTCGCGCAGCAGATAGCCCATGCGCATGGCTTCCGCTGCGCTGCCGCCGATGTTGTCGAGGATCAGCAGCTTGCGCGCGTGTTTGCCAGGGTGGGCCATGATGCCCTTGAGCAGCGCCTCGTAGTCACCGGGCGCGATCTGTTCGGTAACCCGTGCGACCAGCACCTGCCCCTGGCCTTCATGCTCCAGCAGCAATACCTCGACCTTGGCGTGGGCGGTGCAGGCGAACAGCGCCAGTGCGCAGAGCGTGAGAAGGCGAAGCATCGAGCGGGTGGTCCTGTGATGAGAGGTGGCGAAGATACCCGCAGCACGGCGTTTCGCCTACTGCATTGCAGCCGGACGGTCGGCGATTCGGGTTGCTGATGACGTCGCTATTGCTCAGGCATCGGTCGCGCCGTACAGGCGCTTGTTCCAGTCCTCGACGGTGTTCGCTTGCAGCCGACGCTCCACCAGCGTGCGCCAGTTCGGCACCAGCGGCAGCTCGGCCAGTTCCAGCAGCGCGTCCCGCTCGAGTGTGCGCCGGTAAAGCACATCCATTACCCGCGTCAGCGGCCAGCGCGGAAACGGCCGCTGCTCCAGCACCAGCGCCTGGCCGACCTGCAACTGGCCGGGCTGCAGCACCTGGTAGTACCAGCCGGTCATGCCGCTCTGCTGCACGCGCAGGGACATGTCCGCGACGCCGAACCGATCGTTGAGCTTCCAGCACGGCTGCCGGCTCTGGGCGACTTGCAGCAACGCATCGCCGCAGCGCAGCACATCACCCAGGCACAGATCCGCCTCGACGAGTCCACGGGTGCTGATGTTTTCGCCGAAGGCGCCGGGTTGCTGCAGCAGCGGCGAGTCGCCGAGTTGTTCGCGCCAATTGCGATAGTGCTCGAACGGGTAATGGTGGACCGCCTTGTACGGGCCGCCGTGAACGCGGCGATCGCCCTGTTCGTCGCCGGCCAGCCCCTCGACGCCAACCGCGACGGCGCCTTCAACCGGCTGTTTGGCGATGGCGCTGCGGCTGCCGGGGCGGGTATAGGCTACGGCGTTGCCGACGAGCAATTGTTCGATCCTGGCCAGCTGCATGATGCTCCCTCCGGATGGCGGCTCGCGAAGGCGCGATTGTGACGCATCGGAGGGGAGGCCGTGCGTTCCGTGCATAGCACTGGTTGGTCAGGGCGCCTGCTCGGCGGACAGCGCGCGAATCATCGCCGTGGTGAGATACAACCGCGGCGCGATGCTCGACAGCTCGATGTATTCCTCTTCCGAATGCAGCCCTGCACCGACCACGCCCATGGTTTCCAGCACGGCCGGCTTGTCGCTGTCCGGCACGTAGGCGTAACCGGCATCGGTGCCGAAGCGCATGGCGATCGGCTCGATACGCTGGTCGATTTCGCTATACAGGCGCTGCGCGGTCTCGGCCAGGCGCTCCGATGCCGGGTTTTTCGCCAGCGGTGGACGGCCCTTGTCGACGCGCAGCTCGACGCGGGTGTCGTCGATCAGCTTGTTCCCGATGATCTTCTGCGCATCGGTGAGCACGCGGTCGGTTTCGCTGATATCGGAGTAGCGCATGTCCGCCTCGGCGGTCGCCTTGTTCGGGATGATGTTGCGCTTCTCGCCGCCGGCGATCATGGTCCAGTTCACCGTGGTGCCCTTGTCCGGGTCGCCCAGATCCTTGAGCTGCACCAGTTGATGCGCCAGCTCCATCACGGCGTTGCGACCGTCCTCTGGCGCGGAGCCGGCGTGGGAGGATTTGCCCTTCACCTCCAGCATCACCGCATTGATGCCATTGGTGGCGGTAGTCACCGCATCGCTGTCCGGCGGCTCGTAGGAAAAGACGTAGTCGTGCTTGCGGGCCAGCTCGGCGATGATTTTCTTCGAGCCGGCCGAACCCATTTCCTCATCCGGATTGAACAGCACGGTGATCGTGCCGTAGGCGTCGAACTGTTGCGCCTTGAGCAGCTCCAGCGCATGCAGGATCATCGCCACGCCACCCTTGGCATCGGCCACGCCGGGGCCGTAGGCGCGCTTGTCGTCCATGCGGAACGGACGCTCCGCGGCGGTGCCTTCGGCGAAGACCGTGTCGTAATGCACCATCAGCAGGAAGTCCTTGCTGCCACTGCCCTTCAGGGTGCCGACGATGTTGTCACCCGCCGATGGCGTCGCCGGACTGGTACTGACCTCGGCACCCAGCGCCTGCAGGCGTTCGACCAGCATCTGGCTGACCGTGGCCAAGCCCGCCGCCTGACCGGTGCCGGTATCCACCGCGACCAGTTGCTTGACGGTCTCGATATAGGCGCTCTGTTCGGCCTTGGCCTGCTCAAGCAACTCGGCGGGTTTGATTTCGGCAGCGATGGCAGACAGTGAAGACAGGCAAAGCGCGACTGCAGCTGCAATCGGGGCGATGGCGCGGATGGGCATCGGAACAACCTCGGCTCGGGGGTGATGAGCTTGAGAGCGCCGTCAGGCCCGCAACGTTCCGAAGCATCGCTGCACCGGTCGCAGCCGCGCGGAGAATGCTAAGGTTGCCTTTTCCACTTGCCGGAGAACTCCAGGTGTCCCTGACCACGTCCTATGACCCGCAGAACATCTTCGCCCAGATCATTCGTGGCGATGCGCCCTGCTACAAGCTCTACGAGGATGACGATGTACTGGCCTTCCTCGATCTGTTCCCGCAGTCCTTCGGCCACACGCTGGTAATCCCCAAGCGCTCGGCCGCCTGCAACATTCTCGATGTGGATACCGAGGCGCTGGCCAAGGTCATGGCCGTGGTGCAGAAGCTCACCCGCGTGATTGTTGACGAGCTGCAGCCGGATGGCGTGCAGGTCGCCCAGTTCAATGGCGCGCCGGCAGGGCAGACGGTGTTCCACATCCATGTGCATATCGTGCCGCGCTACTCGGGAGAAGGGCTCGGTATCCACGCTGCCGGCAAGGCCGATCCGGCCGATCTGGAACAGCTCCAGGCGCGCTTGCAGCAGCGGATCGCCACGCAGGGCTGAACCAGGCTGCGATGTCGTGGCGGGGTCAAGCCCGCTGCGACCATCGCAGCAACCAACAGACACCAAAGTACAATTCGTGCCCGCCTGGGGGCTTCGTACCCTGCGGGCATGATGCTTTCATTGCCCTTCCTCACCACATTCATTCTGCGCACTCGCCGTGCGCTGTTGGCGCTTGTGCTGCTGCCCCTGTGGGCGCAGGGGCAGGAGCTGCCAGTGCTGACCCTCAGCGTCCTGCAGTTCGGCACGCCGCACTGGGAGTTGGAGCATCTAAAGCGTCAAGGGCTGGACCGCGCCAACGGCTTCGAGCTGAAGGTGCGGCTGGTGGCCGATGTGCCGGCCTCGCGGCTGGCATTGACCAGTGGCAGCGTTGACGGCGCGGTGAGCGATCTGCTCTGGGCGCAGGCGCGTTACCAGGCCGGCACTGCCTACCGCTACCTGCCGTTTTCCTCGCAGATCGGCGAAGTGCTGGTGCCCGAAGGCAGCGCCATCCGCACCCTCGACGACCTGCGCGGCAAGCGCATCGGCGTCGCCGGCGGGCCGGACGGGCTGGGTTGGCTGCTGCTGCAGCATGCCGCGGCCAAGAGCGGAATCGATCTGGCCAGACAGGCGACTGTTCAATACGCCGCGCCGCCTCTGCTCAGCCAGGCCCTGCGCCGCGATCAGGTGGATGCGCTGCTGACCTTCTGGCATTTCTCCGCGCGTATGCGTGGCGAGGGTGGCGTGCAGGTGGCGTTCGGTCTCGATGATCTGCTCCGATCATTGGAGCTTGATCCGCACCTGCCGGTGCTCGGCTATCTGTTCCCCGAAACCTGGGCCGTCGAGCATGAAGAGCTGCTGCAGCGCTTCGCCACGGCGCTGGGCCAGACCAAGCACCAGCTCGCCACTGAGCCGGCGCACTGGCAGGCGCTGCGGCCGTTGATGCGTGCCGACGATGGCGTGTTCGCCGCGCTGCGTGACAGTTTCCTCGCCGGCATCCCGCAGCCGCTGGATGAGCCGCGTATCGCCGACCTGCATCGACTGCTGACCCTCACCGGTGCCGATCCGGCGAAGCTGATGCCGGCCGCGTCGTTCCAGAGCACGCCATGAACGGCTCGCGCTGGGCCTGCTGGATCGCCCTGCCATGCGCGGTGGCGCTCTGGACGCTGATTGCGCTGGTGGTGCAGACGCCGCTGCTGCCGAGCCCGGCCACCGTGCTCGACACCTTCTGGCAGGCCACGCGGAGCGGCGAGCTGCCGGAACATCTGCTGGTTACCCTGCGCCGAGTGCTGTTCGCCTTCGTGCTGGCGATGGCGCTGGGCACGTTGCTGGGCGTGTGGATGGGCCGCTCGCGGCTGGCCAATGCGGTGCTCGATCCGCTGCTGGTGCTGTTTCTCAACCTGCCGGCGCTGGTCACCATCATCCTGCTCTATGTCTGGTTCGGCCTGGTGGAAGCCGCGGCGGTGCTGGCGGTGGTGATCAACAAGGTGCCGAACGTGGCCGTCACCGTGCGCGAGGGCGCCCGCAGTATCGATCCCAAGCTGGAACAGATGGCCCTGGTGTACCGCTTCACCCGCTGGCAGCGGATCAGGCATGTCTGGCTGCCGCAGCTGTTTCCCTATTTGATGGCCGCCACCCGCGGCGGGCTGGCGCTGATCTGGAAGATCGTGCTGGTGGTCGAGCTGCTTGGGCGTTCGGATGGCATCGGCTTTCAGCTGCATATGGCCTTTCAGGTGTTCGATGTGGCGAGCATCCTCGCCTACAGCCTGGCGTTCATCGCCGTAGTCCAGCTGATCGAACTGGCGCTGTTGCAGCCGCTGGAGCGGCGCGCATCGTCCTGGCGCGAAGCGGGTGTGCGCCATGCTTGAGCTGCGCCTGGATGGCCGTCATCCCGTGCTGGGCGTGATCGATGCGCAGGTGCGCGAAGGCGATCGCATCTGTCTGCTCGGGCCGTCCGGTGTCGGCAAGACCACGCTGCTCAACGGCATCGCCGGACTCGATCCGCAGCTGCAGCCGATGATCGAGCAGCGCGCCGGCTTGCGCGTCGGCTACCTGTTTCAGGAGCATCGTCTGCTGCCGTGGCGCACGGTGTGGCAGAACCTGGCGCTGGTCGGCGCGGACGCAGCGGAGATCGAGCGGCTGCTGGCCGAGGTCGGGCTGAGTGGTGCGGCTGACAGCCTGCCGGATCAGCTCTCGCTGGGCATGGCGCGCAGAGCGGCATTGGCGCGCTGCCTGGCGATCAAGCCGGATCTGTTGCTGCTCGACGAACCCTTCGCCTCGCTGGATGCCGAGCGCGCCGCCGAGCTGCGCGGCCTGATCGCCCGCCTGCTGGATCGGCACCCGGACATGGCGATGATCTGCGTGACCCACGATCCGCGCGATGCCGACGATCTGGCCAATCGCCTGTGGTACCTGAGCGGCGCCCCGGCGACCTTGCGCGGCGATGAGCCGCTCGGCAGCGCCGTCAGTCTCAGTCAGCTGAGCGAGCGCCAGCGCAGCGCCTGAGCGGTATTCAGCCGGCCAGCAGCTGCGTCAGCGCATGCAGCGCCAAACCGACCAGCCCGCCAACCAGGGTGCCGTTGATGCGGATGTACTGCAGGTCCTTGCCGACGCTCTGTTCCAGCTGCTCGACCAGCTCGCGGCTTTCCCAGTTCTCCACGCGCTGCGCGATATAGGCGCCGATCTGCCCGCGATAGCGCTCCAGCAGGCCGGGCGCGGCGGCCAGCAATTGCTCGTTGATCCAGTTGCGCATGGATTCGTCCGCCGCCAGGCCGTCACCGAGGCCGCGGCAGAGGCTGACGATGCGTCGGCCGATGCGTGAATCGTCACTGGCCAGGTCGCTCTCCAGCCAGGCGGTGAGTTCCTGCCAGAGGTTGCCAAAATAGGCGCTGGTAGCCGGGTGCTCCAAGAGCTGCGCGAGGATGCGCTCGACCTCCAGGGCGTACTGCGGGTCCTGCTCCAGGCGCTCGATGTATTCGCTGACGTGTTCGTCGAAACGCTGGCGGATCAGATGCTCGGGGTCGGCGGCGATCTCGGCGATTAATGCGGACAGGCCATCGACGAACTTGTTCGCCGACCAGCCGCTCACCGGCCGGCTCAGGCCGAGGTAGCGCAGCGTGCGGATTTCCCGGCTGATGGCGTCGGCGACCAGCGCGCGGGTTTCCTCGTCCTGCATGATCGAATCGAGGCGGATCAGCAACTCATCGAGCATCGCCTGATGCCGGCCCTGGCTGGTCAGTACGCGCAAGGCCTGGGCCAGCGGTGCGGAGAGGTCGAACTTGCGCAGCCGCGTGGTCACCTTGGCCTCGACGAAGGCGCGCACGCGCTCGTCATGCAGCGCGGCGATGCCGAAATGCGCGACGCCGGTGAGCCGGCGGCCGACCGCCTCGGCATTGCTCGGATGGCGCAGCCAGCCGGCCAGGCGCGAGGCGATGTCGAGTTCCTGCAGCTTGGCCAGCACCAGCGGCGTGGCGAGGAAATGCGTGGTGATGAAGCTGGACAGGTTCTGCCCGATGCGCGCCTTGCTGCGCGGGATGATCGCCGTGTGTGGGATCGGCAGGCCCAGCGGGTGGCGGAACAGGGCGGTGACGGCGAACCAGTCGGCGATCGCGCCGATCATGGCGGCTTCGGCGAACGAGGCGACGTAGCTCCAGGCCGGATGGCTGGCTTCGTAGCGCGTCGCGACGATGTAGAGCAGGGCGGCCAACAGCAACAGAAGACCGGCGACCAGCTTCATGCGCGAAACCGGTGACTGCCAGGCGCTGATCATGGAACGCATGCGGGGCCTCGTCGTTGAAGGTGGGCGAGTGTTGCGTCTTTGAGGTAGACAGCGAAGCAAGGTAAAGAAGTCGATACCTGCGCGAAAGCGCGGTGCGGCGGAGAGAAGCAATCGAGCCAGCGGGGCAGGTCTGCCGAAAGGCATCGCTCGGCGACCTGGCGGCGCTGGCGGTGCAGCCCGCGTGGAAAGGACTGTGCCGTCGTCCGCCCTTGCATGTCAGATCCGACAGGGGGATTGCCACATCCACCGGACCGCCCGGTGGATGTGACAGTCGAGGCGTGTCAGACCTCGTCGTCCTCTTCCTCGCGGATCAGCACGTACTGGCCTTCGGCATCGTTCAGGCAGTCCCAGACGTAGAACATCGATACTTGGCCCGGGCTCTCCGTGACGGCGGCGTAGTCGCCGGGCACGGCAGTGAAGTAAACGCCGGAATCAGGTGCTGCCTGGCAGGCGATGCGGGCGACGACGAAGGCTTCCGGCGCGGTGCCGTCGAAGTAGTCGTCACGGTCCTTGGCGTCCCATTCGGCGGGCGCCTCGAAGGGGCCGCTGATGATGATGCGCGCGTCGCCCAGGTCCTGCTCTTCCGCTTCCTCGTCATATTCGTCGGGGCGGTACAGGGTGCATTCCAGGGCTTCCGGGTTTTCGAGAATGGCCGCGCGGGATTGTGGGGTGAGTGTCTGCATGGAATCTCCGACTGCGGTTGGGTGTGAGTGGGCAGTGTGGTGGAGCCGCCCGGGCAGTGCAATCGGAAGCGTAGTCGCAGGTCTGCGCGTCAGCTGTGGCGCCGCTCAGGGCTGGCGCCACAGGCTGAGTTGCCTGGTTCTACGTCAGGCGCGGAAGCGATCGACCTGCGTGCGCAGTTCCGCTGCCAACCTGTCCAGCTCGCTGGCGGTTCCAGCCAGGTTGGCGACCACTTCGCGCTGTTCCTGATTCGCCAGCGCGATGCTCTGCAGGTTGCTGCTCAGCAGGGTCGCGGTGCTGCTCTGCTCCTGGGTGGCGGTACTGATGGCACTGAATTGCTCGTCCGCGCTGCGACTCTGCTCGTCGATAAGTGCCAGGGCTGCGGCCACCTTGGCATTGCGCTCGAGACCGTCATCCATCAGGCGTTGGCCGAGTTCCATGGTGCTCATGGCGTTACCGGTTTCTGCCTGGATCTGGCTGATCATTCCGGTAATACGATCGGTGGCTTCGCGAGTGCGCGAAGCGAGGCTGCGAACCTCGTCGGCGACCACGGCAAAGCCACGGCCCTGCTCACCGGCGCGGGCCGCCTCGATCGCAGCATTGAGTGCGAGCAGATTGGTTTGCTCGGCAATGGCAGTGATCACGCCAACGATGCTGCCGATTTCCTGCGAGCGCTGATCGAGGCTTCCTACTACGCGGGCCGTGCCGCTCAACGCCGTAGCGATCTGTGCCAGAGCGTCGGATGCCTCGTCCATGGCGGTGCGGCCAACGCTGGTCTGCTCGGCATTGGCGCGGGCCACGCGCTGGGTGTCGCGCATGTTGTCGGCGATGTTCAGTGAAGTGGCACTGAACTCTTCGACCGCACCGGCCATGCTGGTGATTTCACCGGACTGCTGCTCCATGCCTTCGTTGGCACCGCCGGAGAGCCCGGCCAGCAGTTGCGCACGCTGGCTGACTTCGCCTGATGCATTGCGGATGCGCGCGACCATCTCCGACAGCGCTTCACCCATCCGGTTGAAGCTGGCCGCCAGCTGACCGATCTCGTCGTTGCTGCGTACCTGCGAACGCACGCTGAGATCACCGGCACCGAGCGCCTGCGCCTGCTGTACGACTGCCGCCAGGGGCTTGAGCTTATGGCGCAGCAGCCAGATGGTGGCGGCGACCGCAAGGATCATTGCCAGCAGATTGCCGATGGCCAGACGCGAACCAATGCTCCAGGTTACCTCCTGGATTTCTGCGGCAGGCATGCTGGCCAACACCGTCCACGGGCCGCCCTCGAACAGCGTCGCGACGCTGTAGATATCGGAGCTGCCATCCGTCCAGTAAGCGCCCTTGCCGCTCTGGCTGCCCAGCTCGGCGACCTGGTTGGCCGCCTGGTCCGGCTGGCTCAGGTTCGGCGGTGCCACCAGCCACTGCTTTTTCTCGTCGAGCAGGGCGAGCGAGCCGCTTTCGCCGATGCGAAAGCGTGCCAGGCCATCGAACTGCGCGCGCTGTGCCTCGGTGTAGTCGAAACCGACGAAAAGTACTGCCGTCACCCGGCCACTGGCGTCTTTGACCGGGGTGTACTGGGTCATGTAATGGCGATCGAACAGAAACGCGCGGCCGATGTATTGCTTGCCGCTCAGCAGTAGCGGATAGGCGGGGTGCTGGCGGTCCAGCAGGGTGCCGATGGCACGGCTGCCGTCCTGTTTGGTGACTGAGGTGCTGACCCGCACGAAGTCATCGTTGTCGCGTGCGAAGACGGTGGCGACACCGGCGGTCATCTCGCGAAAGTCGTCGACCACGCTGAAATCGTTGTTCAGCGGCGCGCCCTCATGCATGAGCGCTGGTGTCATGACGCCGCCGACCTCGATGCGCTGCTCGGGGTCGAGCTGCAATCCATCGGTAAAGCGCTTCTCGAAAAGCCCGCTGAGACGCTGGGTATTTTCGCGCAGCGTGCCATGGAAGGTGGCCAGCTGATCGGCCAGCAGCCGAGCTTCGCTGGCTAGATGTTGTTCGCGGGTATTGAGGTTGGCCGCGTTTAGTGAGCGAAGGGCGAAGAGCGTGCTGCCGGTGATAACCACGGCGAGGATGAGCGCAAGTGCCACGCCAAGCTGCGTGGCGATCTGAGCACGGGGCTGTTGCAAGATGATCTCCTGACCGAGCTGATAAGGACGGGACGACACTTCTCGATACATTAGGGGGTATCGGCGAACTGCCCAGGAGCTTTAGCGGCCGGCGCCAGCGTGAAGCGTCGCCGAATGACCGTTTGCAACCTTCGGACCGCCGGTGCCGCGCGATTCGAACGCTGCGTGGTTTGTCGCCTCCAATCGGTATCAGTCACCCATCCGCGACAGCCGAGGCGACCATGAAGCCAGATGATCAGCAAGCAGGCGATGAGCCTGATGTAACCATGACCGATGGCGGCGAAAAGAATGCCGGTGAAGATCCGGATTTCGACGACCAGGCCGCCGGTGACGACGATCAGTCATCGTCGCTGGATGACCCCGACGAGCCAGAAGTGCTGCCGGACGACCCGGATATCCAGGGGCGCGACGGCTCCAGCCAGCCGGGCTAGCCATCCCCATTCGGACCCGCGTCGCCAGCGGGCTACTCGCGCCATAGGAATCGCCATGAACATCTATCAAGTCAGGCCCACCGACATGGGCTGGGAGCTGGAAGACCAGCAATCGCAGGAAACCGTGCTGCGCACGCTCACCAAGGACGAGATGTACAGCGCCCTCGACGCCTTCATGGAGGGGCGTACGGCATCGGTCGAAGTCATCGGCCGCGACGGTGAGCTGGAGGAAGAGCGGCCGTACCCCGGCAGTCATCATCTGTAGCCAGGGCAATTTCCTTCAATAAGGCGACTGCCACGCGCCGCTAGTCTGCTGCCTCCTTCGACTGGCGAGCAGAGCACTTATGGAACTCTATCTGTCGATGGCCGCGTTCGCGCTGGCCTCTTCGATCACTCCGGGGCCGGTCAACCTGGTGGCGCTGAACTGCGGAGCACGCTTCGGCTTTCGTGCCAGCGGGCGGCACATAGCCGGCGCAACCATCGGTTTCACCCTGTTGCTGTTGCTCATCGGCCTCGGCTTGTACGAGCTGCTGGAGCGCGCACCGGTATTGCTGCGCGGTATCCAGTGGGGCGGGGTGGCGTTCCTGCTGTATATGGCCTGGCGGCTGGCGACCGATGACGGACGACTGCAGCCTGAAGGCGCCGCGAGTGGGCCTTCGCTGTTGCAGGGTGCGTTGATGCAATGGCTCAACCCCAAGGCGTGGCTGGCTTCCGTTGCCGGCATGGGGCTGTTCGCGGCGAACGGTGAGGTGCAGCGGGTCTGGCTGTTCGCAGCCCTGTACTTCCTGATCTGTTATGCCTCGATCGCTTGCTGGGCCGGTGCCGGCGCTTTTCTGAGTCGCTACCTGCAGGAGCCTGCGCGGGTGCGCTGGTTGAACCGGACGATGGCGTTGTTGCTGGCCGGCAGCGCGCTTTATCTCGTGCTGGGCTAGTTGCGGGCAGTCCGGTCGCGGTACTGGCCGGGCGTTGCGGCCAGCTGGCGCTTGAAGGTGCGCTGGAAGTGCGCCTGGTCGGCAAAGCCTGCAGCCAGCGCGATCTCGGCGAGGTCCAGGCCCTGGCGCAGCCAGTGCTGGCTGCGCTGGATGCGGCGGTTGAGCAGATAGGCATGCGGGGTCATGCCGTAGTGCTGCTTGAACGTGCGGATGAGGTAGGACGGCGAAAGCTCCGCAGCCTGGCAGATGTCTTCCAGGCGCAGCGCCTCGGTGCAATGTTCGGCGATGTAGTCGGCAGCGCGGCTCAGCTGCTGCAACGGTTCGGCATGTGGCTGAGTCGGGGCGGGCGCCAGCGTCTGCTGCAGTAGCGTGAAATATTCCACCGCGGCGCTCTGTTTGCGCAGCGTGTCCGCCTGCGGATCGCGCAGCGTGGCGTATAGCTGGGTCAGCCCGTTGAACAGCGCCTGGTCGAGGCTCTGGATCGGCGCGTAGGGAATGAAGTGACCGTCGCTGCTGACGCCCAGCTCATGCTGCAACGCGCCCAGCCAGCGTGCGTCGACGTAGAACATCAGGTATGACCAGGGCCGACCATCGATGGGGTTACAGGCGTGCACGGTCTGTGGGTTGATCAGCACCAGCGTGCCGCGGGCGATTCGTTCCTGAGCGTCGCCGTTGAAGTAGGTGCTGGCGCCTGCGGTGATCGCGCCGATAGAAAAGGTCTCATGGCAATGCGGCGCATAGCAGACCTTGCGTCCGTCCGCGACGGCACGTGCCTCGAGGAAGGGCAGCGCGGCATCGCGCCAGAAGCGGGGTTGGCTATCGTCCGAACCGTTCACGTTGAGAGCGCCGTGGTCAAAAACTGGAAACTGACTCTAGCAATCATCTGTCGCTCTGGCATGCTCGATCGTCCGGCTCGCCGTTTCGTCTTCCGAACAGGAGTTCCCCATGCGCCCAATCGTTGCCTTTGCCGCACTGCTTTCGCTGGCCGGCTGCTCGTCCTGGCAGCCCGATGCCGAGAATATCGTTCCGGTGCCGGCCGAGCGGGTGCTGGCCTATCAGCAGGCGCTGGAGAATGCGGGTGAGGTGGTGGTGACACGCGATTACGGCTTGCGTGGCGGCGGCTGCTATATCGCCGTGCTGATCGACCGCCAGCTGGCGGCGCGCATTCATGTCGGCGAGGTGGTGCGTTTTCAGGTGCCGGCCGGCGCGCGCATCGTCAGCATCGGCACCGATCCGCTGGATGACACGCTGTGCGGCAAGCTCAGCCTGCGCCGCGAGAAGCTGGCGCAGGTGCAGGCGGGGCAGACGCTGGAGTTTCGCGTGATCAGCGACAATCGCATCGGCTTCGACATCCTGCCAGTCGAGCCCTGATGGTCCGGCGAATTACTTGATCACTGTCCGCGCGGTCTTCAGGTATTCGCTGGTGTAGCTTTTCACTTCGTCCGCGTCCTTGGCTTCCGAGGCGATGTGAATTTCCTCGAGGGTGTCGGTCAGGCCATCCATCTCTTCGTTGATCTTCTCCAGGGCGTCCTTGAGCGTGTAGGTCAGCTCGTGGATCTGCGCCATGCTTTCGGGCGTCAGACCCTGCGCCATGGCCTGTTCGAGGCGGTTGTTGTAGTCGGAAAAGTTCTTCACCGCCTCGGCCAGGTTGCGTGATGGCTGGGCGTCGGCCAGGGCATGGCCGGCAACGATGGTGGTCAGCGCCAGAATGGCGCTCTGAATAAGCGTTTTCACGACAGGTCCCTAGCTGGAAATTGTGGGGCGCGAAGGTACCACCAGTTCGTCGGGACGCTGTGCAGCAGCGCACAGTCTGCGCTGCGCCATTAGTCGCATAGCGGCCGGGTGAACTGGTCATCGCCGAGGGTTTTCCAGCCCGTAGATCGTCTTCCAATGCGACCGCCAGACCGCTGCTACGGTCGTCCCTGTTCTGAAATAACCGCTCTGGGATAGGTGTTTCAGCACGGTTTAGTTAAAGAGACCGCTGTCACAGCCGATAGCTGAGGGGCGCTGGCATCTGGCCTTCACTGGATGACCAGGCGTTCGGGGGATTCAACAACAAAGCACCTCGTTATCTCATTGCATGCAGGTTCCGCAAAGGAACTACAGACCGGCGAGCCAACGTCGGCATGAACTGAACCATTCGAGATTGATGCCTTACTTGCCAATTTGCCGGCCCCGGGGTCGGCACGCCATATGGAAAAGAACGAATGATGCAGCAACTGACTATCCGAGCCCGGCTGTTGATTCTGGTCGGGGCGATGCTGACCGCCTGCTTGGTGATCGGCCTGACCGGGCTGAATGCACAGCAGCGCAGCGTCGCGGGCCTCAACACTGTCTATCTCGACCGTGTCGTACCGCTGCGCGACCTCAAGCTGATCGCCGATCTGTATGCGGTGAAGATCGTCGATACCACGCACAAGACGCGAAGCGGCATGCTCACCTACGGACAGGCTCGTGATGATGTGCGTAATGCGCGCGGCGAGATTCGTCGTCTCTGGGGTGACTTCATGAGCACCAAGCTGATCGAAGCCGAACGCCGGGTGGTGACGCGCCTGGAGGGTTTGATGAAAGCTGCCGACGCTCCGCTCGACGATCTTGAGCGCATTCTCGACCGTCACAGCGAGAAGCGCCTGGCCGCGTTCGTCGTCAATGATCTGTACCCGCTGATCGACCCCATCTCCGAAGGCTTCAGCGAGCTGATTCATCTGCAGCTTGGCGAAGCCAAGGCCGAATACGACGAGGCGTTGGCACTGTACGAGCGCAACCGGGTGCTGAATATCGGCCTGTTGCTGGCGCTGCTGATTGGCGGGGGGCTGTTCGCCATGGTCCTGCTGCGCAGCATCAGCCGGCCGCTGGAAGAGCTGAAGCAGGCCGCCGCATCGGTGGCCGCCGGCGATCTGAGCCGCACCATCGCGTGTCGCGGCAAGGACGAGATCACCGAAGTGCAGCAATCGATCCGCCAGATGCAGCAAACCCTGCGCGATACGCTGCAGGATATCCAGGGCTCGGCCACCCAGCTGGCGTCCGCCGCCGAAGAGCTGCACGCGGTTACCCAGCACACTGCGCAGGGCATCCATCAGCAGAACGAGGAAGTGCAGATGGCCGCTACTGCGGTCACCGAGATGTCGGCTGCGGTGGATGAAGTGGCGGGCAACGCCAACCGCACCTCGGATGCCTCGCGCGATGCCGAGACAGTCGCCGACGACGGCCGTCGGCAGGTGACCGCCACGCGGCAGACCATCGACCAGCTGAGCGAAAAGCTGCAGCAGACTGCCGGGACAGTGACCCGGCTGGCTGAGGAGGCGGCGAGCATCGGCCAGGTGGTGGATGTGATTCGTGCGATCGCCGACCAGACCAATCTGCTCGCGCTCAACGCCGCCATCGAAGCGGCGCGGGCCGGTGAGGCCGGACGTGGCTTCGCGGTGGTCGCCGACGAGGTGCGTAACCTCGCGCAGCGCACGCAGAGCTCGACCCAGGAGATCGAACGCATGATCGGCGCGATCCAGAGCGCTACCGAGCAATCGGTGCGCGACATGCAGCAGAGCAGTGAATTCGCTACGCGCAGCCAGACCATGGCCGGCGAAGCGGATCAGGCACTGGGGCTGATCGCCGAGCGCGTCGGGCAGATCAACGAGATGAACCTGGTAATCGCCAGCGCCGCCGAGGAGCAGGCGCAGGTCGCCCGGGAGGTGGATCGCAACCTGGTGGCCATCCGCGACATCTCCGAGCAGAGCGCCACCGGTGCGCAGCAGACCTCGGTGGCCAGCGACGAACTGGCGCGCCTGGCCACGCACCTCAACCAGCTGGTCGGGCGCTTCCGTCTGTAAGCGAAGAGAGGTTGGCCTTCCCCCGACCTGGGCCACTCACCCAGGTGGGGCGGCTAACGAGTTTTACGGGGCGCTGTTCGTGGGCCTGGAAGCGCAGCGCTGACGTCCGTTAACCGCGCTCGGCAATGTCCTCTCGGGCCGGTTGTGCGGCGCCCAGCTGCTGCTCGCCGGCTTCCAGCAGGGCCTGCAACGCACGGCCATAGGCGCCGAGTGCCACGCGCAGGCTGTTGTTGTGGGTGGCGCCCTCGACCAGCAGTAGCTGCTTGGGCTGGCGCGCGGCCTCATACAGCTGCTCGCTGAAACGCGGCGGCACATAGCGGTCATCGGTGCCGTGCACCACTAGCAGCGGCATGCCGATGCGGTCGATCTTCTCCAGCGAATCGAATTTCTGCGACAGCAGCCAGCGCACCGGCAGCGTGGTATCGGACAGCACCGTCGCTACGTCGGCCAGCGAGGTGAAGGTCGACTCGATGATCAGCGCGCGCGCCTCGGCCGGTGCATCGTCGCGTTCGGCCTGCTGGCCCAGCTCCGCTGCCAGGTCGACGGCCACCGCGCCACCGAGGGAATGGCCGTAGATGAAGCGCTTGCTGGCGTCCGGCTGCAATTCCTTCAGGCGTTCCCAGCCGATGCGCGCGTCGGCATACACGCTGCGTTCTGACGGCAGGTCGCCAAGGCTCTGGCCAAAGCCGCGGTAGTCGATGGCCAGCACTGAAAAGTCCAGTGCGCGCAGCTGCTCCAGGCGGAACAGATGGCCGGTGAGGTTCCAGCGCACGCCGTGCAGGTAGAGCAGGGCGGGCGCATCGGCTTCGGCGGCCGGCCACCACCAGGCGTGGATGTTCTGCTGGTCGCCGAACGCCGAGTCAGTCAGCTGCAACTCTTCGATGCCGCGCGGCAGGCCGCTGAACCAGGACGCGGTGCCCGGTTCGATGCGGAACACCAGCTCGCGTTCTTTCTGTTCGAGCACCGAGCAACCCACCGGCAGGCCAACGGCGAACAGGGCGATGAGCAACAGGCAGAGCCGGCGGGCTTTGCTGCGAAACAGGAAGAAGCGCTGCAAGGTCAGGGTCTCGAATCAGGGGCTATGAATAGGACCCGCTTGCCGAATGATCTGCAAGGCGACTCCTCGCCTCTCTGATTACCGTATGTTGCGCGCCATTGTCGCCGCCAGCGGTGGATCGGCTACGGCCTCAGGAGCAGCAGGTCGCCGGCCGGGCGTCGGCGTCCTGTACCGCGCGCTCGATCTTCCACGCCCAGGCGAACACCAGCAGGCCGCCCACGGCAGTGGCGGCACCGATATAGCCGGTGGACGTCCAGCCGAAACCGGCAGTGATCGCCAGCCCGCCGAGCCAGGGCCCAAGCGCATTGGCGACATTGAAGGCGGCGTGATTGGAGGCGGCTGCCAGGGTCTGGGCATCCGCGGCGACGTCCATCAGATGGGTCTGTAGCGCGGGCGACAACGAGACCATGGTGCCGACCGCGAACACTGCCGGAAAGATCGTCCACACCGAGTGCGCGGCCAGCGGGAATACCAATAGCACCAGCGCGCTCCACAGCAGCAGCCAGGCGACCGCCTTGAAGCGCAGCCGATCGAACAGCCAGCCGCCAACCAGGTTGCCGACGATGCCGCCAAGGCCGAACGCGGCGAGGGCAAACGGAATCCAGCCGGCGCTGACACCGGTGACGTTCAGCAACGTCGGCGCCATGTAGCTGAACACGCAGAACATCCCGGCGAAACCGATCGAGCTGATTGCCAGCGCCAGCCAGACCTGCGGCCGGTTGAAGGCGCGGATTTCGAGCAATGGGCTGTTGCGTGGCTCGTCGCGGTTCAGCGGCAGGAACAGCGCCACCAGCAGCACCGTAAGCAGGGCGATGGCGCCGACCAGGGCGAACGCATAGCGCCAGCTCGCCCATTGACCGAGCCAGGTGGCCAGCGGGTTGCCGATCAGGATTGCCACGGTCAGGCCCATCAGCACGCGGGCCACGGCCTGGGCACGCTTGTCCGGCGGCACCATGGACGCGGCCACCAGCATCGCCACGCCGAAATAGGCACCGTGGGGCAGGCCGGTGATGAAGCGGAAGATCATCAGCGTCGAGTAGTCCGGCGCCAGTGCGCTGGCGAAATTGCCCAGGGCGAAGAAGCCCATCAGCAGCAACAGCAGGTGCCGGCGAAACAGCCGTGAACCGAGGATCGCCAGCAACGGTGCGCCCACCACTACGCCCAGCGCATAGGTGCTGATGACGTTGCCGACCTGGGGCTCGCTGATGCCCAGCCCTTCGGCCACGTCGGGCATCAGGCCCATGATGGCGAACTCGCCGGTGCCGATGGCGAAGCCGCCCATGGCCAGTGCCAGTTCGAGCAACAGCACGGCGCGAGCGGAAAGGGGCGGAGTCGCTGCAGTGGCTGGCGCCGTCATGGTTACCTCATCTCGTCAAAAGGGGCGGCATTATTCACGCTTGCGGGCATTGGTAAAGCCCTACCGCAGAAGAAGGACAAACACAGGGAGGTGGGATTGCGTCGAAGCAGCGGAGTTCGTCTGCCATGAAGAAAAGCGTCGAGCGCTTCGGCAGTTGAATCGATAGGCGGCTGGGTGGCGTCGATTTATTGGCCTCCGATCTTGATTATGGTCAGGGTGACCGTCGGGTCGGATCCGTATTTTGCGCGGCACATCTCATATCGATTTGATCGCGCGCGAGCCGCCGTCCCGCATCTGGGCGCCATGAAGTCGATCGGCCTCTGCAGCACCTCGCATCATTCAGGAATGTCCGATGAAACTCCTGTTTTCCCCAGCTGAACTGCTGATGAACCGTCTCAACTATCCGAGCAAGTTCGCTTTAATCGGCTTGTTGGTGTTTCTCGCCTTCGCCAGCCTGATGTGGACCATCGCCAGTCAGCTCAACCGCACCATCGAGCGTGCCGAGAACGAGCTGGTGGCGTCCGCCCTGGCGCGGCCGCTGTCCAAGCTCGTCGAGTTGACCCAGCAGCATCGCGGCGTATCGGCGATATTGTTGGGCGGCAATGTGGCCATGGCCGATCGCCGAACCGCACTGCAAGCCAGCGTCGATGCGGCCGTCGCGGAAATGAACCGCACCTTGGCCGATGACAAGCGCGCCATGCGCGAATGGCAGGACATCAGCCGCGGCTGGGACGAGATCAAGCGCAGCGTGCAGGGTTGGTCGCAGCCGCAGAGCTATCAGGCGCATACCGCACTGATCGGCGAGCTGCTGAATTTCCAGACGCTGCTCTCCGATGCTTACGGCCTGACTTTCGATCCGGAGCCGCAGACCTATTACCTCATGACCACCGCGGTCAACCGCCTGCCATTTCTCATCGAACGCTTGGGCCGTCTGCGCGGCAGTGCGTCGGCCATGCTGGCCCGGGGCGAAATCAGCGATGAGCAGCGCACGGCGTTGATCGTCGTGACCGAGGAGATCCGTTCGGCCACGGTGGAGATGGAACGCAGCATGGAAAAGGTCATCGCCCAGCGACCGGAGCTGCAGACGCAGCTCAACCGCGCGGTGGCGACCCTGCGTGAGCGCGGCGAAGCGGTCGACCGGGTGGTGCAGGGCATGGTGGTGCGTGGCGATTTCAGCAGCACCTCGTCGGCGCAGTTCTTCGACATGACCACCGAAGCGATCGGCATCGGCTACACGCAGATGTACGACGTGCTGCTGCCGAGCCTGGACCAATTGCTGCAGCAGCGCATCGACGACGCGCGGCAGATGCTGCTCGGCAACCTCGCCATGCTGCTGGTGGTACTGGCAGTGATCGGCTATCTCTCGGTGGGCGCCTACCTGTCGGTGATGACCAGCATTCGCAGCCTGCGCGACGGCAGCGAGCGGCTCGCCGCTGGCGATCTCACTGCACACATCCAGCTGGCCGCACGGGACGAGCTGCGTTACGTGGCTGGAAGCTTCAATGACATGGCCGAGGCCATGCGCCAGTTGATCGGCAGCATCAAGAGCAACTCCGACCACGTCGCCGACTCGGCGCGCAGCCTGGCGACCGCTTCGGGGCAGATTCATGTCGCCTCGCAGTGCCAGAGCGATGCGGCATCGAGCATGGCGGCTGCAGTGGAACAGATGACCGTTGGCATCGAGAGCATCGCGCGCAACGCCGGTGAGGCCGATGCACTGGCCAATCGCTCCGGTGAACTGTCACGCCAGGGCGGCGAAATCGTTGCGGCCGTAGTCGAGGAAATCAGCCAGATCGCCATATCGGTAGGCGACTCGGCGCGCACCGTCGCCGAGCTGGGCGAGCGTTCCGGGCAGATCTCCGCCATCGTCGGGGTGATCGGCGATATCGCCGCACAGACCAACCTGCTGGCGCTGAACGCGGCGATCGAGGCCGCGCGGGCGGGCGATCAGGGGCGTGGTTTTGCCGTGGTGGCTGACGAGGTGCGCAAGCTGGCCGAGCGTACCGCCAATTCCACCAAGGAAATCGCGCAGATGGTTTCGGCCATTCAGCAGGGCACCGAGGGCGCGGTGCAGGGTATGGAGCAGGGCGTTGCCAAGGTCAACGAGGGCGTCGCCCGCGCTCAGCGCGCCGGCGAGGCCATGGGTGGCATTCGTGAGGCGGCCAACCAGGTACTGTCCACTGTCGCGGAGATTTCCAATGCGCTGCGTGAGCAGAGCGCGGCATCCGCCGAAATCGCTCAGCAGGTGACGACCATCGCGCGCATGGCCGAGGAGAATGGCGAGGCGGTGGGCACCAACCACCACACCGCCAGCCGTCTCAGTGATCTGGCCGGCACCCTGCTGGACAATGTCAGCCGCTTCAAGGCAGGTTGAGCACCAGCCTGTTCGACGGCGCCGCCTGGTGCCGTCGAGGTCACTGGGCTGTCACAGCAGCTCCACCCCAAACGGGCGCATGAGCAGCGTGAACAGACCAAAGCAGACGACGGTGATGACAGCGCTTGTCAGCAACGCCAGCCAGAAGCCCAGCCGCGGAAGCAGCAGCGGAAAAGCCAGGAACATCGGCAAGGTCGGCAGGACATACCAGAAGGTATACCGGGCGTGGTTGGCGATTTTCTCCGGCGACTGATTTTCCAGGTACAGCCAGATCAGCGTAAGAATGGTAATGAGCGGCAGGGCGGCGATGAAACCGCCGAACTTGTCGCTGCGCTTGGCCGCTTCCGAAACCAGTACCACCATGGCGGCGGTCAGCGCGTACTTGGTGATGATCCAGGACATGAGTTTCTCCCGTACAAAGCCGCAGCACCGGCCGTGTTTGGCCGGCGCTGCGCTGTTTTGCGCTGAGCTCAGAACACCTGTTCGATGGTGATGTACTCACCGTCGGTGCGCAGGGTGAGTTTCACCGTCTCATTGGTGCGGTTTCGCCAGAACCAGCCGTGCTTGCCGTCGAACGCGGCGACCAGTTCACCCTTCTGTTCCGGTGTGTTCTTGCCCTTGCCATAGCCGTGGTAGAAGCCCTTCGGCGCCTTGTAGGGATCGCCGTGGGTGTCGTAGTTGAGGCGTCCACCGTTGGCCGTCCAGTGGAAGTTCGCCTTGGCGCCTTCCTTCATCTCCAGCTTGATTTCGGTAGCCTGGTTGGGCTTCAGGGTCAGATTCACCTCATGCTGCTGGGTGGCCACTTTTGGCTGTTCCGGTTTGGCAGGTACCGGTGCTGCAGCTGGAGCCGGCTCGGCCTGTGCCACTGCGGGCGTTTCTTCGGCAGGTGTAGCCTCGGCAGATCCGGCCGGTGCCGCGACGGCCGGTGGTTGCGCTTCAGCGGCAGCCTCCTCGGCCAGGGTGTGTTTCAGCTCACCCATCTGGGTAAGGCCCAGAAGGCGGCCGGCACCGGTCGGGTCGATGGCGTACTCGGCGGGCATCACCACGGTTACCAGCAGCACGCCGGCGGCAATCAGGGCAATGATGGTGGAGCGCAACAGCTGACCGCTGCTGGGCAGTTCGGTCAGGTCGGGTCGATGGTTGTTGTACATACGAAAAATTCCTTACTGGGACACGATCAGGCCGGTGAGCTGGTAACCCATCAAGAGGAAACCGGCGCTCATCATGGCGACGTTGGCGGTATAGGCATGGCGCCAGAAGCCGGCGGTGCGCCGCCAGTAACCCATGGCAATGAGAATGGCGCTCAGCGCCAGTAGCTGGCCGACCTCGACGCCGACGTTGAAGGCGATCAGGTTCGGGATCAGGCCATCGGCGGCAATCTCGTACTCGAGAATCTTGGTCGCCAGGCCGAAGCCATGGATCAGGCCGAACACCAGCGTGGCCGCGCGTGTATCAGGCTGATAGCCGAACCAGCGCTCGAAGGCGCCAAGGTTGTCCAGGGCCTTGTAGACGACCGAAAAGCCGATGATGGCGTCGATCAGGTAGGCACTGACGCTGATCTCGGTCAGTACGCCCAACAGCAGCGTGACCGAGTGGCCGACCGCGAACAGGGTGACGTAGAGCGCGACATCCTTGAGCCGGTAGAGAAAGAAGATCACCCCGAAGAGAAACAGCAGGTGATCGTAGCCGGTGATCATGTGCTTGGCGCCCATGTAAATGAACGGCAGCAGCATCACGCCCGAGCTTTCCTGGATGAAGCCCTTGTCGCCTTCGGCCACGCCATGGGCGAGTGCGTCGGACGCGAGGAAGAACAGCGGCATGCCGAAAACCGGCAGCAGCGAGTGGCGCAGGCGTGCGTAGAACGCAGCGAGCCCGCGCAAGGATTGCGAATGCATGAAATTGTCCTGAGCTGGTGAGAACAGGTCACCGCAGGTGACCGCCATCAGAGCGAGGCTAGGCCCGAGGAGGGCGCTCGATGCGCGACACCGGGCTTTCCGGTAGCGCAGGGCGCGGCCAGGCCGGCACGTCTGCACGCTCGGGTTGCGCGGACAGGCTCAGCAACAGCATGGGATGAGGGGTTTCGTGGATGTGATCGCCCAGTACGTGCACATGCTGCAGTTGGCACAGCGTGCAGTTGCCGGGCTGCCGCTCATGGCCGGCAGTGTGATGCTGGTGATCGTCATGCCAGTGGGCCTCGGAACCATGCTGAGCCACGCTGTTGAGCCAGGACAGTGCGTGGCTGCCCCAGCCCATCAGGATGGCGATGAGCAGAGCGGATACCAGTGGGGTCTTGGGGCGTGGGCGGATCATCAGCGATCTCGTGTTGCAGACGTCGCTCGCAGAGCAGGGCATGCCGTTTCGCCTGACATCGCGCGCCGCGCATGGTCAGGACGACGCGATTCTGGCAGCCATCGTCGGGCCTGTCTGCATCTGCCGCCATTGCTCAATGGGCGAATTTCCCCTCCGCCTTGGTAGTAGTCTGAGAACCCGCCAGACGCTCGACGACCGGGATTCCCGCGGTTGCTCATAGCGGCCAGATCCAGAGGATCGTCGGCACGGCGCAGAGCACCACCAGAATCGACAGCGGCAGCCCAAGCCGCCAATAGTCACCGAAGCGATAGCCGCCCGGCGCCATCACCAGCGTGTTGGACTGATGGCCGATGGGCGTGAGAAAGGCACAGGACGCGCCGATCGCCACGGCCATCAGAAAGGGATCGACCGACACGTCCATGCCGCGCGCCAGGCTGATCGCCACGGGGGCAGCGAGCACCGCCGCTGCGGCGTTGTTGACCACATTGGAGATCAGCATTACCGCCACCATCAGCAGCGCCAGCGTCCCGGCTGGCGGCAGCGACTGGCCCAGTCCCAGCAGGGCTTCGGCGATCAGCTGCGAGCCCCCGCTGGTTTCCAGCGCCTGGCCGACCGGCAGCATGGCCGCGACCAGTACGATGACGGGCATGTCGATACTTTCGTAGATGCCGCCCAGAGGAATCAGCCCGACCAGGATCATCACCAACGCCCCGGTAACTAGCGCGGTGGCGGCGGGAACCAGGCCGAAGGCGATGGTCGCCAGGGTGATGGCGAAGATGGCGCTGGCCAGCAGTACATTGCGCGGGGTGGTGATGCTCAGTCCGCGGGAGGCCAGCGGCAGGCAGCCCAGGCTGTTCAGGCTTGATTGCAGCGCGTTTTCGCGGGCCTGCAGCAGCAGGATGTCGCCGGCGGCGAAGCGGATCTGGCCGAGCCGCTGGCGCAGCCGCTGCCCCTGGCGGGCGACGGCCAGCACGTTGACGCCGTGGCGCTCACGCAGGTCGAGGCCGCTGGCGGTCGTGCCGACCAGCATGGAGCGTGGCGAGACGATGGCTTCGGCCAGGGTCAGCTCGCCATGGCGGCTCTTGTGGCTCTTTCGGGCTCGTTCCTCCTCGACGGCCTGCTCGGTCTCCAATTGCTCGGCCTGAGTCGCCTCGTCGTGCTCGTCGACATTGGCTGCCAGCTCGACACCGGTGACGTCGAGCAGCGCCTTGAGGCTGTCCGAGTCGGCTTCCACCAGCAGGATGTCACCCTCGCGCAGCACCTCGTAGGTGGACGGCATGCGCTGGCGCTCGTCGCCGCGTACCAGAGCGATCACCTGCACATCGGCCTCGTCCTTCACCGCATTGATCAGCGCGTGCAGGGTGCGCCCGGCGTATTTGCAGCTTTCCGGCACGCGCACTTCGGTGAGGTAGGCGCTGATCTCGAACAGATCGCCGTTGCCTTCCTGTTCCTGCCGCCGCGGCACCAGCCGCCAGCCGAGCACCGCGATGAACAGCACGCCGGCGACCGTCACCGCGGCGCCCACCGGAAGAAAGGCAAACATGCCGAACGGGGCCTCGCCTGCTTCGGCGCGGTAACCGGCGATGATCAGGTTCGGCGGGGTGCCGATCAGCGTCAGAGTGCCGCCCAGCAGCGAACCGAACGCCAGCGGCATCAGCAGATACGAGGGTGAGCGGCCGCTCTGGCGCGACATCCAGATTGCCACTGGCATGAACAGCGCCAGCGCGCCGACGTTGTTCATGAAGCCCGAGCTGAGCGCGACGATTCCAGTCAGCGCGGCGACCTGCGCCCATGGCCGATCGCCGACCTGCATCAGGCGCCGCGCCACCGAGTCCACCACGCCGGCATTGAGCAGTCCGCGGCTGAGTACCAGCACCGCGGCCACCGAGATCACCGCGGGATGGCCGATCCCGGAGAACACCTCGTCAGCCGGCACCACGCCGGTCAGCGCACAGGCAAGCAGCGCGCCGAGGGCGACCAGGTCGTAGCGCCAGCGATTCCAGACGAACAGCACCAGCGTTGCTGCCAGTACGCCAAAGACGATCAGCTGTTCGCCGGTCATGCATTTTCTCCGCGCCGCCAGCGATCCTCAGCGCGTCGGCGCAGTCGTTCGGGGCGGTAATGTCAGTGGAAACCACGATGAGGTGTTGCGCTGCAGCCCACCTGGCTGCAGTGGTAATGCGGCTGTCATAAACAGACTGCGGCCGCTGCGCAAAGGTGCCGGCAGGTTATGGCAAAAAAGCGCGTTGCACGGCAAGGTGGCGGCACAACAATTCGAAAGGTCCTTGCCATGCCCGAATCCGTTTCCCTGCGTTGCCGCGACGGTTATACGCTGTCTGCGCAGCTGTGGAGTCCGCACGGTGCGGCGCGCGGCGCGGTGATCATCAGCTGCGCGACCGGCGTGCTGTCGCGCTATTACGCGCGCTACGCGAGCTTTCTCACTGAGCACGGTTTTACTGCACTGACCTACGATTTTCGCGGCATCGGTGGCTCGCGGCCGCAGCGCCTGCGCGACATGCGGATGCGTTGGCGCGACTGGGGCGAGTTCGACTTCGATGCCGCGGTGCGCTACATGCGTGAACGCGATTCGCACGGGCTGCTGGTCGCAGTGGGGCATAGCGCCGGCGGCTTCATGCCGGGCTTTGCCGAAGCCGCCAGCGAGGTGGATCGATATCTGAACGTTGCCGGGCAGTACGCCTATTGGCGCGACTACGCCGCCCAGCAGCGCCTGCGCATGTACGCCAAGTGGCATCTGTTCATGCCCGCGGTGACCCGCCTGGTTGGCTATTTTCCCGGACGCCGCTTCGGCTGGCTGGAAGACCTGCCGGCGGGTGTCGCGCTGGAATGGTCGCGGCGCGGCGCGCGGCTGGAAGACAGTTATCCATCCACCGAGCACAAGCTGCTGTTCAGCCGTTTCGCCGCGATCCGCGCGCCGATCCTCGCAGTGAGCACCAGCGATGACGAGTTCGCCACGCCAGCGGCCATGCGTCGGGGCTTGGGTTACTTTCGCAACAGCCCGCGTCAGCTGGTGCAGCTCAATCCACGCGCGATGGGCTTCGAGCGCATCGGCCATTTCGGCCTGTTCCATGACCGGCACCGCAACGGTTTCTGGCGCGACACGCTGGAGTGGATCGCCGAGGGCCGCAATCCCTGGCTCGCCGATGAGGTCATCGAGGCAGGAGCAGCGCTGAACAGCGACGCCGCCATTCCCTTCGGCGCGCCATCCGGCTATAAGCCTGGCCCATGAACAAGACCGCCCTTCAGCAGCAGATCATCGCCACCCTCGAAGCCGACCGCGAGGTCGCCAAGGCTGTGCTGGCCGCGACCCACGAGGCCGCGACCCATGCCGAGAGCAAGGCCGAGAACAAGTACGACACCCGCGGCCTGGAAGCCGCCTACCTCGCTGACGGGCAAAGACGGCGCCTGCACGAGATCGAGACGGCGCTTGCCGCCTACCGCAACCTGCAGCCGACCATGGGCTCGGACGAGTGCGTGCGGGTCGGTGCGCTGCTTTGTCTTGAGCATGATGGTGTCGAACGCTGGTTCTTCCTTGGCCCGGATGCCGCGGGGCTGAAGCTGCAGCATGAAGGCCGGGAGATTCTGGTGATCTCGCCGCGTTCGCCATTGGGTCACGGGCTGTTGGGGCGTCAGGTGGGCGATGAGGTGGAACTGCAGGTCAATGGCCAACGACAGAGCTATGAGGTGCTGGAGGTTCACTAGCGCTGCTGCTCGTATCGGTCTGGCTCGGTGAAGGCATTCGCGGTCTAAACCGCTCCCACGCCACCCCCAGCTGAGCCAGGACTGAATGACGGGCTAGCCGCTGCTCAGTCCGCAGCGGCCGGCTTGCGTCGCCGAGCCGGTTTGCGCGGCGCGGCGCTGCGTTTCTTTTTCCACGGTTTTCCCCCTCGGCCCGCGGCCACCGGCGGGCCGCTGATGGTCATGCGCAGCCCGGCGCAGCGTTCGACCAGCTTGCTCATCCACGCCGACTGTTTGGCGACGAATTCTTCCAGCGGCATCTCGCCGCTCTGCACCATGTCCAGCGCCTGTTCCCAGATCGCCGTGGTCCCGGGGTCGGCGATCGGCCGCGGCACGGCATCGATCAGGCTGAACGCCGCCGGTGTCGCCGCCAGCGCCTTGCCCTGGCGAAGCAGATAGCCGCGGTCGAGCAGGCCCTGGATGATCCCGGCGCGGGTCGCTTCGGTGCCGATGCCGGTGGTGTCCTTGAGCTTCTGCTTCAGCCGCGGGTCGTCCACCAGCTTGGCGACGTTCTTCATCGCCTTGATCAGGTCGCCTTCGGTGAAGGGTTTCGGCGGATGGGTCTGCTGGTCCTTGAGGTTGATCTCGCCCACCGCGTAATCCTGACCCTGTTGCAGGGTCGGCAGGCTTTGCGGCGCGGGCGCCTCGCGATTGCCCCGTGCCGGCGCCAGCGCTTCGGGCATGGCGCGTTTCCAGCCCGGTTCGACGATGCGCTTGCCCACCGCCCGTAGCGCCTGGCCGGCGCAGTCGAAGTCGGCCTGGGTGCGGTCGTACTCGTGGTTGGGCAGAAACTGCGCCAGATAGCGCGCGCGGATCAACTCGTACACCGCACGCGGTCGCCCGGACAGACGTTCCAGACCCCGCACTGCTGCGGTGGGAATGATGCCGTGGTGAGCGCCGACCTTGGCGTCGTTCCAGGCCCGTGAGCGGCGCGACAGGTCCAGATGCGGCTCAAGCGCGGCGAGCGTTGGATCGGATTGAGCCAGCGCTGCGACGATTGCCCGCGCTTCGCCGTGCTGGCTCAGCGGCAGGTAGCCGCAGTCGCTGCGCGGGTAGGTGATCAGCTTGTGGGTTTCGTACAACGCCTGGGCGATGTCGAGGGTTTCCTGAGCGCCGAGGCCGAGCTTCTTCGAGCAGACCTCCTGCAGCGTGCCGAGATCGAAAGGCAATGGCGCCGCCTCGCGCTGGCGTTCGGTCTTGAGCTTCAGCAGACGTGCGCAGGCGGCGTTGCGCATGGCTTCGGCAGCCTGCTGTGCACGGGCCTGATCGAGGCAGCGGCCCTGATCATCGCAATAGTCATCCGGCGCCTGCCACTGCGCGGTGAAGGCGGTGCCATCGGCGAGCAACTGCACATCGATGGCCCAGAACGGCACCGGGATGAAGTCGGCGATGCTGCGGTCGCGGTCGACTACCAGGCGCAGCGTCGGCGTCTGTACCCGGCCGACCGGCAACACACCCTGATAACCGGACTGGCGGCCGAGCAGGGTGAAGAGCCGGCTCATGTTCATGCCGATCAGCCAGTCGGCACGCGAGCGGCCAAGGGCGGCGTGGTAGAGGTTGAAGGTCTCGGCGCCGGGCTTGAGCGCGGCCAGCGCCTTGCGGATCGAGGCATCGTCCAGCGCCGACAGCCATAACCGGCGGATCGGTCCGCGATAGCGGCAATGCTCGACCAGCTCGCGGGCGATCATCTCGCCTTCGCGGTCGGCGTCGGTGGCGATCACCAGTTCGCTGCATTCGCCGAGCAGGCGCTTGACCGCCTTGAACTGGCTGGCGGTTTTCGGCTTGACCAGCATCTTCCAGCGTTCCGGCACGATCGGCAGGTCGGCCAGCACCCAGCGCTTGTAGCGCGGGTCGTAGGCGTCCGGCGGGGCGGTTTCCAGCAGATGGCCAATGCACCAGGTCACCGTCACCCCCGCGCCCTGCAGGCACCCGTCGCCACGCCGGTTGGCGCCGAGCACCTTGGCGATGTCGCGGGCCTGGGAAGGTTTTTCGCAGAGATAGAGTTGCATGGAGGCTGTGACGGCAGCGGTCGATGGCGCGAAGCATGTGCACAAAAGGCGCTTCAGGCAATCATTATCTGTATGTGCATACAGTTGTTGTGCGCCGATACCGGTCGTTCTTGAGTGTGATCAAGTCTGGCGACGGCGAGGAGGCTTAGCCTGTGGCCACTGCAACAACGCCAGAAAAGGCACCCGCAATGGCCAAGAAATTTCCCCTCGAACCTTCCCACCCCGAACGTGTGTGCTGGGGCTGCGACCGCTATTGCCCGGCAACTTCGATGGCCTGTGGCAACGGCGCGGGCCGCACCCAGCATCCGGCAGAAATGTTCGGCGAGGACTGGTACCTGGACGAATGCTGGGGCATCGACCCGGAACTGATCGCCAAGACCCGCAAGGAGTCGTCGACCTGATGCTGCGCGGGGTTCTTCTTAGGCAGGTTCTTGAAAAAACGTAGGCGAGGCAGCCACCGCAAGGCAAAAACAGGCGAAAAAGCGCAGTTTACGAGTTGTAAATGAGCATTTTTTGCCTGTTTTTAACGCCGCGATGGCAACGCAGGTAGTTTTTCAACAGCCTGCTAGGCGCGATCAGCGAAACGCTGCACTACCACACTGCCGATAATGTCGCCCTCGACGTTGACCGCCGTGCGCACTGTGTCCAGCAGGCGGTCAATGGGCAGCAGGATCGCCACCGCTTCGGCCGGTAGGCCGACCGCCTGCAACACCATCACCATGGTCACCATGCCGGCGCTGGGAATCCCCGGCGCGCCGGTGGAGGCGATCATCGCGGTGAAGAACACCACCGCCTGCTGCGCCAGGCTCAACTCGATACCCATCAGATTGGCGACGAACAGCGCAGCGGCGGCTTCGTAGAGCGCCGTGCCGTCCATGTTCATGGTCGCACCAAGCGGCAGCACGAAGCCGGCAATGCCCGGGCGCACCTTGAGGTTGTCCTCCGCGCAACGCAGGGAGATCGGCAATGTCGCCGCACTGGAGCTGGTGGCAAACGCCGTGATCAGCGCCTCGCGGGTTCCACGGAAGAACCACAGTGGCGATTTGCCCGTGGCCAGGAAGAGAATGCCCGGCAGCACCACGGTGCCGTGGAACAGCGTGGTGGCGAACACCAGCGCGATAAAGCCGCCGACGGCGCTCAGTAGCGCTACATCCTGCTCGGCCACAAGCTTGATCAGCAGGGCAAGAATGCCGAGCGGCGCCAGGCGCATGATCCAGCTGATGATGCGCATCATCAGCTCGAGAAATTCCTGCAGCACCACGAGGATATTCCGGTAGCGGTCGCCGCCGGCCACCAGGGCGATGCCGATGAACATGGCGAATACCACGACGGCCAGGATGCTGCCGTTGGCCAGCGCGGCGAAGGGGTTCTGGAACAGGTTGGCGAAGAAGTGCAGGAAGAACTCCGGCAGCGTCAGCTGACGCGCCTCGAAGTCGTTCATCGCCTCGGCGAACAGATCCAGCGACAGTCCAGCGCCCGGCTTGAACAGGTTCGCCGCGACCAGCGCCACCAGCATCGCCGCACTGGTGGTGAGGGTGAAGTAGACCAGCGCGCCGCCCCAGACCCGATGCACTTGGTGATGCGCCTGCAGGTTGGCCACGCCGACCACGATGGAGGTGAAGATCAGCGGGATCAGCACCATCTTCAGCAGACCGATGAAGATGCTCCCGGCCAGGGTGCTGGCATAGAGCACGCCCTCGCGTACCGGCGCGTCGGTCGGCAGTGTGCCGGTCAGCCAGCCGATGGCGACACCCAGGCAGGCCGCGATAAGAATCTGCAGGTTGAGACTGGGCAAAGGGGTGGCTCCTCGGATCGGTAGCGGTGGCGCTAAGCAAAAGAATGAACGCTGCGGCAAAAGTTCGCATCGCGCGGGGTGCAATCATACAGACGCGACGCAACCGACGTGCCAATGACCTGGCGTCTGCCGGCCGCTGACAAAGCCTCGCAGCTGGGTTTTCATGACGGGGCAGGTAGAAGAGGGCGCGAGTCATGAGCGATCAGGACATCGAACAACGCATAGCCCGCGATATCGCCAGATGGCAGCGCGGCGTGCAGGAAAAAGGCGAACCGCTGGTGATGGACGAAGGCTGGCTGCAGACGCCGCCGGGCTTGCGCTTGCCGTTCTCGGTGCTGAAGAGCGCCGGGGTGCCGCCACGGGAGGTGGAGTTGCTGGCGCAACGTGCCGCGTTGCGCGAACGGCTGGATGCCTGCGCCGATACCCAGCAGCGCGCGCGGCTGGCGCGCGAGCTGAGCGAACTGGAGCAGCACATCGCCTTCCGGCTGGAGGCGTTGCAGCGCCTGGGCCGCGGTTGAGCGCCTCACTGGCGTTCGCCCATGGCAGGAGTAGCATGCGCATTCGGTCTATTCCTATAGGGAGAAGCAGGTGGCTACAGCACGAATCGGATTTCTGCCGGCGGCGTTGATCGCCGCGGCAGTGGCCTTCGCCGGCTGGTCGGTGGGGCAGGGCGTTGAGCGTTTCCGCATGGCCGACCGCACGGTGACGGTCAAGGGGCTGGCGGAGATGGACGTGAAGAGCGACTTCGCGGTGTGGACGCTGGGTTTTCGCCGTGGTGGCGATCAGTTCGCCGAGGTGCAGAAGGGGCTGAGCGAGGATCGCCAGCGGGTGCTGGATTTCCTCCGCGAGCAGGGCTTCAGCGATGAGGAACTCGAGGTGCGGCCGTTGCAGGTACAGGACCTGCTGGCGCGTGAATGGGCGTCGCGCGATGTGGCGCTGCGCTTCAACGGTCAGGGCCAGGTGCTGGTCAAGTCCGAGCGCGTCGACGCGGTGGGCAAGGCGGCCAATGCCATCGATCCGCTGATCTTGGCAGGTGTTCAGCTGGATACCGAGGTGAACGGCTTCGCCGGGCCGCGTTATCAGCTGCGCGGCTTCAACGAACTGAAGCCGCAGTTGCTGGAAGCCGCCACCAGCAATGCCCGTGAGCAGGCGACGCGTTTCGCCGATGATGCTGGCGCCACGCTGGGGCGGTTGAAGAACGCCAACCAGGGGGTGATTCGGGTGATCGATGACGATGGCAGCGATATGGACAGCGGGCGGACCGTGGGAAAACGGCTGCGGGTGGTGAGTACGTTTGAGTACACCTTGGATTGAGAAGCTGCTGAGCGCTGGGTGTCGTTGCTGGCATGTCGAGCGTGGCTGCCAGTGGTTCACAGCGGATACGGGCGCTTTGACGGTTCGATTCAGGACAATTACCGAGTGTGCTGACACTTTTGGTTTCGGCCCCTCGGCCGAGTCACTTTCTCTTTGCTCGCGCGAAAGAGAAAGTAACCAAAGAGAAAGCGCGCCCGACATCCGGCCCCGGCTGCGCCGGGGTTCCCTCCTTCCGGCGTTGCTCCGCGGGCCGTCACGAAGGGGCGTCCCTGCCCCTTCGTTCCTCGCTCGGCGTCCTGCCTCGCGTCTCCCTGCGCAACGCCTCCACTCGGCCTCCTGACGGGAACGTAGACCGAGTTGCCTGGAAGATCTCGCGGTTTGTTTTGGTTCTATTTTTTTGCACAAACCATCAGGCGATACCAAACGCCCCTTTCAGGAGGCCGAATGGAATCGCTGCGCAGAGGGGCGAGCGGCATGGATGCCGCGAGAGAACTAGGCGTCCCCCCGTAAAGGGCCATAGATGGCCCTTGCGCGGCGACCCTCGGAGCGGTGATGGCATGAGGGAAGTCTCGCGTAGCGAGACCCGGATGGCTGGGGCAAGACTTTTTGGTTCCTTTTGGCGGGGCCGGCCATCCGGGCGACTGCCAAAAGGAACTCTCCCAGCAGGGCGAAACCACGCTCTCAAGCAACTCGCCAACTGGCCTGGTTCCGCGTAGTCAACCGGCCCGACAAATCAATGCCCCGGCTGCCAAGGCTGCCCCAGCGACACCGGCGCGTACAGCCGTGTACGGATCGCATCCCTCGACAGCAGCACCAGCACCAGAATGGTCGCCACATACGGCAGCATCGCCAGCAGGTTGCCGGGAATCGCCAGGCCCAGGCCCTGCGCAACCAGGTGGAGGATGCTGGCCAGGCCGAACAGGTAGGCGCCGAGCAGTACGCGGCTGACCCGCCAGCTGGCGAACACCACCAGCGCCAGGGCGATCCAGCCGCGGCCGGCAGTCATGTTTTCCGCCCACATCGGCGTGTACGCCAGCGACATGTAGCCGCCGGCGAGTCCGGCCATTGCGCCGCCGAACATCACCGCCAGGGTGCGCACGCGCAGCACCGGCAGGCCCATGGCGCTGGCGGCGTTGGGGTTTTCGCCGACGGCCTGGATGATCAGGCCGATGCGGCTTTTCAGCAGCACCCAGGCCACCAACGCAAACAGCCCGAAGGACAGGTACACCAGCAGGTCCTGGGCAAACAGCATGCGACCGATCACGGGGATTTCACTGAGCAGCGGAATGGCGATCGGCTCGAAGCCGGCCAATGGCTTGCCGACCCAGCTGGCACCGACGAACGACGACAGGCCGACGCCGAAGATGGTCAGCGCCAGGCCCGTGGCCACCTGATTGGCGTTGAAGCCCAGCGCCACCATGGCAAACAGCAGCGAGAGCAGCACGCCGGCCAGGCAGGCGAACAGCACGCCCAGCCAGAGGTTGCCGCTGGCGAAGGCGACGATGAAGCCGATCACCGCGCCGAACAGCATCATGCCTTCCTGGCCGAGGTTGAGTACGCCGCTCTTTTCGCATACCAGCTCGCCGAGGGCGACCAGCAGCAGCGGCGTGCCGGTGCGGATCATGGCGTAGAAGATATTGGTCAGCAGATCCATGTCCATCGGTCAGGCCTCGAACTTCAAGCGGCAGGCAGCGGGTGAAAGGGGTAGTAGCGCAGCGCGGGCGATCATGTGGCTGGCTCCTCTTTGGCGCTGACGAGCTGGGGCTTGCGTGCCCACAGCTTCAGGCGCGGGCGATAGAGAATCAGCACGTCGCAGGCGAGCAGGAAGAACAGCACCATGCCCTGGAACAGCTGGGTGATGGACTGCGGCAGGTTGGCCGCCATCTGCGCGTTCTCGCCGCCGAGGTAGAGCAACGCCATCAGCAGACTGGCGAAGACGATGCCGATGGGGTTGAGGCGGCCGAGGAAAGCCACGGTGATCGCCGCGTAGCCGTAACCCGGCGACACCTGTGGCACGAGCTGGCCGATCGGCCCGGTGACTTCGGCGACACCGGCTAGCCCGGCCAGGCCGCCGCTGATCAGCAGGGCGATCCACACCAGCTTCTTGTCGCGGAAACCGACGAAGCCGGCGGCGCGCTTGTCCAGGCCGAGCACCTTGATCTGGAAGCCGAGAAAGCTCTTCTGCAGCAGCACCCAGACCACCACCAGCGCCAGCAGGGCGAAGTAGAAACCGCCATGCACCCGCAGCCCTTCGATCAGCTCGGGCAGCCGGGTGGCGTCGCCGAACATCGCGGACTCGGGAAAGTTGAAGCCTTCCGGGTCCTTCAGCGGGCCGTGCACGGCGAACAGCAGCAGGTTCAGCGCGATGTAGTTGAGCATGATGCTGGTGAGAATTTCGTTGGCGTTGAACGCCGTCTTCAGCCAGGCGCAGAGCCCGGCCCAGGCGGCGCCGCCGAGTGTGCCGAGCAGCAGCGTCAGCACCAGCGCCCAGCGCGAGTCCCAGTCGATGATGTTGACTGCCAGTGCGCTGCCGGCCAGGGCGCCGATAAGCAGCTGGCCTTCGGCGCCGATGTTCCAGATGCGCGCGTTGTAGACCACCGCCAGGCCGAGGGCGCAAAGCAGGATCGGCAGCGCCTTGACCAGCAGTTCGGAGACGCCGTAGAGATCGCCGAGCGGGTCGATCAGCAGCACCTTGAGGGTTTCCAGCGGAGGGTGGCCGAGCAGGGCGAACAGCAGCGCGCCGCTCAGCAGCGTTAGCAGTGCCGCCAGCAATGGCGAGAACCAGAGCATGGCCCGTGAAGCCTCGCCGCGGGGTTGCAGGGATAACAGCATGATGAATTCTCGTCAGGCGGCAGAGGTGGAAACGGGGGTGTCGCTGGTATCGAACTGGCCGGCCATCCAGCGGCCGACTTCGACCGGACAGGTGCTGGCGGTGGCGCGCTGTGGCGACAGCCGGCCGTCGCTCAGGGCGGCGATGCGGTCACTGATCTGGAACAACTCTTCGAGGTCTTCGGAGATCACCAGAATCGCCGCGCCGGCATCGCGCAGTTCGATCAGCGCGCGATGAATCGCCGCCGCCGCGCCGACATCCACGCCCCAGGTCGGGTGTGCGGCGATCAGCAGCTTCGGCTGCTGCAGGATCTCCCGCCCGAGGATGAATTTCTGCAGGTTGCCGCCGGACAGGCTTGCTGCCGGGGTCTGTGCGTCCGGCGTCTTCACGGCGAAGCGCTGGATGACCTGTTCGGCGAAGGCGCGCACCCTGCCGCGGCGGATCAGGCCCTGCTCGACCATGCCGGTCTGCTGATAGGCGGTGAGCAGGCCGTTGTCGGCCAGGCTCATGCTCGGCACGGCGCCGTGACCGAGGCGTTCGGCCGGCACGAAGGCCATGCCGTGGCGACGGCGGGCGCCGGGGCGCAGATGGGCGACGTCGTCACCGAGAAAACGAATGCGCATGGCCTGTGCGGCCTGCAGGCGCTGTTCGCCACTGAGCAGGGCGAGCAGCTCGTCCTGGCCGTTGCCGGCGACTCCGGCGATGCCGACGATCTCGCCGGCGCGTACCTCCAGGTCCACCTCTTTCAGGGACACGCCGAACGGATCGGCGTTGTGCCAGGACAGCCGCTCTACCCGCAGGAACGGCGCGCGGCCCTCGCTCTTCGGGTATTCGGCTTCCAGCCCCTCGGCATCGCCGACCATCAGCCGCGCCAGTTCCAGGTCCGAGCACTCGGCCGGTATGCATTCACCTGACACGCGACCGGCGCGCAGTACCGTGGCGCTCTGACACAGCGCGCGCACTTCGTTGAGCTTGTGGCTGATGAACAGGATGCTGCAGCCCTCGGCCGCCAGCCGGCGCAGGGTGACGAACAGCTCGTCGGCCTCCTGCGGGGTGAGTACCGAGGTCGGTTCGTCGAGGATCAGCAGGCGGATGTCCTGCATCAGGCAACGGATGATCTCCACCCGCTGGCGCTCGCCGATGGACAGGCTGTGCACCAGCCGTTGTGGCTCCAGCGGCATGCCGTAGCGCTGTGAGACCTCGCGGATCTTCGGCTCCAGCTGCTTCGGCGTACCGGCCTTGGCGCCCAGTGCCAGGGCGATGTTCTCCGCCACCGAGAGCGTCTCGAACAGCGAGAAATGCTGGAACACCATGCCGATGCCGCGTTCGCGGGCCTGGGCCGGGTCGCGCATCGTCACCCGTTCGCCTTGCCAGTGGATTTCGCCGGCGTCGGGCTGGGTCACGCCATAGATGATCTTCATCAGGGTGCTCTTGCCGGCGCCGTTCTCGCCGAGCAGGGCGTGGATCTCGCCCGGCTGGATCGACAGGTCGATACGGTCGTTGGCCAGGCAGCCTGGGTACTGTTTGGTGATGCCGCAGAGCTGGAGGCGCGCGGTCTGGGAATCGGGCATGGAGGCGTCCGCTGGGTTTTTCATGACCAGGGTGTAGCAAAAAGCTGGCCAGGCAGTCAGGAATTGAGATGCGACGTGGCCACGGCAGCTGCGCCACCGGTTGGCCATGCGACGATGTTAGCCGGTGCATCGCTTTGGTGCTTCACTCGGTAACGCTGTCGTGCCGATGCACCGCGGTGGGGCGGGACGACCATATGCCGGGCTGGGCTGCTAAGCTGACCGTCCTTTCCGCTCCTGCCGGTTGCCTGCAATGAACCAGATGGACCTTCATTCCGCCGAGGAAACGCTTGCCCAGCGTGCCGCCCTGGCGCGGCTGATCGATGGCCTCGTGCGCGACGACGGCATGCATCCCACCGCCATCGACGATCTCTTTCTGATCCGTTGCAGTGCGCCGAGCGAGCTGGTGCACGGGCTGCACAAGCCGGCGCTGTGCATCATCGTGCAGGGCAGCAAGGAGGTGCGCCTGGGCGACGAGCTGTACACCTATGATGCGCTGCACTATCTGGTGGTCTCGGTCACCGTGCCGGTGGCTGGCCGTGTGCTGGAGGCTTCGTCCGGCGAGCCGTACCTGTGCATCCGCCTGGATATCGATCCGGCAATGGTCGCCACCCTGGTCGCCGAAAGCGCGCCGTTGAGCCAGCCCGTGGAAGGGCCGGCGCGCGGGGTCTATCTGGATCGCATCGATGCGCCTTTGCTCGACGCCACGCTACGTCTGGTGCGACTGCTCGCCAGCCCGCAGGACATTCCGGTGCTGGCGCCGCTGGCCATGCGCGAGATTTTCTACCGCCTGCTTTGCGGTCGCCAGGGCCGCCACCTGCACGAGATCGCAGTGCGCGACAGCCAGGGCCATCGCGTCACCCGCGCCATCGAATGGCTGAACCGCAACTACGTCGAGCCGCTGCGCATCGAGGAACTGGCGCAGCGGGTCAACCTCAGCAGCTCGACGCTGCACCACCGCTTCAAGGCGCTGACGGCCATGAGCCCGCTGCAATACCAGAAGCAGCTGCGCCTGCAGGAGGCGCGGCGGCTGCTGATCGCCGAGGGACTCGATGTGTCCAGCGCCGGCTACCGGGTCGGCTACGAAAGCCCCTCGCAGTTCAGCCGCGAGTACAGCCGGCTGTTCGGCGCCTCGCCGGTGAAGGATCTTGCGCGGCTGCGCAGCACGGCGTAACTCAGCGTGGCGCCGGGTCCGGCACCTCGCGCAATGCCTGAGCGGCATCGATGGCGCGGGGAAAGCCGGCGGTCACGGTGGTCAGGTAGACCACCTCCTTCAGCTCCTCACGGGTGACGCCCAGGCGCAACGCGTAGCCGGCGTGTACCTTCATGTACTGCAGATTGCCCTGGGCGGCGAAGGCGGCGATCACGGCCAGCTGACGGGTGCGATCATCCAGCTCGCTGCGCCCCCAGACATCGCCCAAGGCGTACTGGGTGATGCCCTCGGCGAGAAAGAGATAGTCCTCGCGCAACGCTTCGAGCACCGGTTGCCCGGCGCCGCCGGACAAGTGATCCATCACCTCGACGCCACGTTCGTGGCGCTCGTTGCCGGCTGCTTCCAGCGAGGCGAAGGTCAGCGAGCCGAACACGGCCAGAGTGTTGCCTGTACGAAGGGTCATGGCGGCGTCCTCAGTAGAGGCTGGCGGTGGGGCGCACCACCAACTCGCTGACGTCGACATCGGCCGGCTGGTCGATGGCATAGGCGATGGCGCGGGCGATGGCTTCGGCCGGAATGGCGATGCGGCGGAAGTCGTCCATCGCCGAGCGGGCGCTGTCATCGGAAATGCTCTCGGCCAGTTCCGATTCGGTGACGCCCGGGGATACCAGGGTCACGCGGATATCGCCGCCGACCTCCTGGCGCAGGCCTTCGGAGATGGCGCGCACCGCGTACTTGGTGGCGCAGTACACCGCTGCGGTCGGGCTCACCGCGTAGGCGCCGATGGACGCGATGTTGACGAACTGGCCGGCGCGCTGGCGCTGCATCAGCGGCAGGCCGGCGGCGATGCCGTGCAGCACGCCGCGGATGTTCACGTCGATCATGCGGTTCCACTCGTCGACCTTCAGCGCGTCCAGCGGGGACAGCGGCATCACCCCGGCATTGTTGACGATCACATCGACGCGGCCGAAGCGCTGTTCGGCGAAGTCGACGAAGGCCTGGGTGTCTTCGCGGCTGGTCACGTCCAGCGCACGGCAGGCGGCGATACCACCGCTTTCGTCGATCTCGGCGACGAGCTTTTCCAGCCGATCCAGGCGTCGCGCGCCCAGCACTACTGTTGCGCCCTGGGCCGCCAGCAGGCGCGCCGTGGCTTCGCCGATGCCGCTGCTGGCGCCGGTGATGAGTACGACTTTGCCGTTGATGTTCGACATGGGTTTGTCCTCCGCAGGTGGATTCGGGCGACGTCGGTGACGCCGTGGTTCGAATGTTGCGACGGAGGGCGGTGCCGGCGTTATGGCGATCCTGCCGGGCGCTTGCCTGATTCTGGCGTTGCCTACCAGATGCCTTCGTGCAGGGCGGCAGCCTCGTCTTCCAGCAGCGGGCCGAGCACCTCGACCTTGCGCTGGCCGGCGTCGAAGACGATGCGGCACGGCAGGTCCAGCGTCGGGTTCTCCGGATGGTTGCCGGTGATGTCCTTCAGGCTGCGCTCGGAAAGCCCATAGACCACGCGACCCAGGCCGACCCAGTAAGCGGCCCCGGCGCACATGGCGCAGGGTTCGGCGGAGGTGTACATGGTGCAGCGCGAGAGGAATTCCGGTGTGTAGCGGGTCGAGGCGCGTGTCATCAGCACGCGCTCGGCGTGGCCGGTCATGTCATGGTCGGGCATGTAGGCGTTGCCCTGTTCCAGCAGCACCTCACCGTCCGGCCCGACCAGAATGGCGCCGAACGGGTGGGTGCCGTTTTCCAGTGCGCGGCGGGCGACGTCGAAGCTTTTGCGCAGCAGCGCGAGATCGTCGAGAGGCATGGCGTTATCCAGACTGAGATTAAGAGGTGGTGGGTTTCAATGCCCACCCTTGGGCAGGCTCCAGGGAAAGCAGACCTTCTGCAGCAACCCGATCAGGTGGAACAGCACCAGGCTGATTACCACCAGCATCATCAACGCAGCGAACGCCTGGGGCACCTGGAACATCGAGGTGGAGAAGTTGATGAAATAGCCCAGCCCTTTTTCCGCCGCGACGAACTCGGCGACCACCGCACCGATCACCGCCAGGGTGATGGAGATGCGCAGCGCTGAAAACAGGTGCGGAATCGCATAGGGCAGACGGATGTTGCGGTACTCACGGGCTTTGGAAGCGCCGAGCGAGCGCGACAGCTCCACCAGCTCCTCTGGCGTCGCCAGTAGGCCGGTGACGCAGGACACCACGATGGGGAAGAAAGCGATGAGGAAGGTGATGAACACCCGCGGCAGATCACCAGCGCCCATCACCACCACGATGATCGGTGCCACCGCGACGATGGGCGTGGACTGCACGATCACCAGCAGCGGATACAGGGTGCGCGACATCACCCGTGAAGAGGCCAGAGCGATGGCCAGCGGGATGCCGATCAGGATCGACAGGCCGTAGCCCATCAGCGTCACCCGCAGGGTGGCGAAAATATGCTCGGCCCAGGTGCCGAGACCGACCTTCTGCGTCGCCGCGAATATGGCACTGGGCGAGGGCAACACGAAGCTCGGCAGTTTGAGCAGGCGGCAGGCCGCTTCCCAGACCAGCAGCAGAACGAGCAGGGCGAGCCAGGGCGCGAAGCGGTCGGCCTGCGCCTTCAGGTGCAGTGCCTTGGGCTTAATGGTCGGCATGGCGCGAGAAGACTTTGCGGCGGATATGGTTGGCGAGCTCATTGAAACGCGGCTCCGTGAGGGTTTCCATGGACCGCGGGCGCGGCAGGTCGACATCGATGATTTCCTGCACGCGGCCGGGGCGCGCCGACATCACCAGGATGCGGTCGGCCAGCAGCAGCGCTTCGGGAATCGAGTGGGTGATGAACAGCACCGTCTTCGGGCGCTGTGTCCAGATATTCAGCAGCTCCAGGCTCAGCTCGTCGCGGGTCAGGGCATCGAGGGCCGAGAACGGCTCGTCCATCAGCAGGATTTCCGGGTCGTGCAGCAACGCCCGGGCAATCGCCGCGCGCTGCTGCATGCCGCCGGAGAGTTCGTCCGGGCGCTTGTTACCGAACTCCTTGAGCCCCACCAGTTCCAGCAACTCCTCGCCGCGGGTGATTTCCTGTGCGGTGACGCGACCGTACTTGTGGCGCATTGGGAAGGTCAGGTTGTCGCGGATGTTCAACCAGGGCAGCAGGGTCGGTCGCTGGAAGACGATGCCGATCTCGTCACGCGGGCCGTCCACCGGACTGCCGTAGATGCTGACCTGGCCGTGAGTTGGCCGTACCAGCCCGGCGAGGATGCGCAGCAGCGTGGATTTGCCGCAGCCCGAGGGGCCGAGCACCGCGATGAACTCGTGGCGGCCGATATCGAAACTGGCGTTGTCCAGCGCCACCACCTCGCTGCCATCGGAGGAGGTGAAGACCTGGCTGACCCGGTCGAAGCTGATGTTGGGGCGCGGTGTGGCGGGCAGGGCGGCGGCGTTCATGGCATCACTCGCTCAGGCTGGTGTCGATGGCGCTGGCCGGGTCGAGGCTGTCGATCTGCATGCCCTGGGCCTTGGCGACCCATTCCCAGGTAGTGGCCAGGCGCTTGGCGTCGAAACCGGTGCCTTCGGCGGCGCTGATCTCGTTCTGCATCAGGGGTACCGAGGCGGCGAATTGCTCCTCGGCCTGCTGCTCGTCGACTTCGGCGACCATTTTCTTCAGCGCGGCGGCCGCTGCAGCCGGGTCGGCGATGGCGTTCTTCTGCGCCTGCTGGTAGGCCTTGACGAACTTCTTCGCGACCTCGGGATGGCGCTGCACGAAGCGCTGCGAGGCTACCAGCGACAGGCCGTAGCCCTCGAAGCCGTATTCCGACCAAGGGATAGTCTTCAGCGTCTTGTCCGCTTCACCGAGGGCACGGACGAAGCCGGGCGCGACGGTCAGCCAGTTGATGGTGGCATCCACCTTGCCGGTGGCGAGCATCGGCGCCAGTGCGCCGGGGTCGAGCTTGAGCAGCTTGACGCTGGCCGGGTCGATGCCGTTGCGCTCCAGCAGCAGCGGCCAGACCACGTTGGAGGCAGAGAAGGTCGGCGTGGCCACCGTCTTGCCGACGATGTCCTTGAAGCTCTCGATGCCCGAGCCCTCGGTGGTGAAGAAGGCGTCCGGCTGCTTGTTGTAGATCGGCGCGACGGCGACCACCGGCACCTCGCCCTGGGCCTTGGCCTGCAGCAGCGAGGCCAGGCCGGCCGAGCCGAAGTCCGCGCTGTTGGTGGCCAGCTTGGTCACCACGTCGCTACCGCCGCGGGCACTGGCGATTTCCACGTCGATGCCTTCTGCGGCGAACAGGCCCTGTTCGACACCTAGGTAGATCGCGGCCTTGTCGCCGGCTGGCAACCAGTCGTTGAGCCAGCGCACCTTGTCGGCGGCCAGGGCGGATTGGCTGAACAGCGCGAGCAGGGCGCTGGCGAGCAGGGTTTTCTTGAACATGGTGAAGCTCCTTGAAGGTTCGGCGTGATAAGCGCGATGCAATAAACGGGTCAGTGCACGGGATGAGGATGGCGAGCGAAGAAATCCAGCAGGGCAGCGAGCAGCGCGCCGGGCATGGCCAATTGCGGCGCATGGCCGCAATCGAGCACCACCCGCTCGGCGCCAGGCACCAGCTGCTGCATGCGCTGTTGCACCCGTGGCAGTACGGAGCGGTCCTGCGCGGCTTCGATGTACAAGCGCGGCAGACGACCGAAACGCGCGGTCGTCCAATGCGCGGCGATATCGCGGCCACCATCGGGCTGCACCGTCAGGCGGCGTGCGGCAGCGATGGCGGCCTGTGCCGGTGCATCGTGAAAGAACACCGCGCAGGCGGCATCGGCCGGTACGCGGCTGCCGCCGGGCGCGGCTTCGAGATAAGGGCCGATGCCGCTGACCTCGGGGAAGTCGCGGGCGAGTTCGGCGCAGAGTTCGCCGAAGCCCATGCCGCTGGGCAGCATCATGCCGGCGACATAGGCGACCCCGGCGATGCGCTCGGCATAAGCCTCGGCCACGGCAGTGGCAGTGACGCCGCCGCCGGAATGCGCCACCAGCTGAATCGGACCAGGCAGCGTCTCGATCAATGCGCCGACGTGTTCGACATAGCGCTGCAGCGAGGCTTCTGCGAGCGGCGCGGCGTCGTGGCCATTGCCCGGCAGATCGACCGCGTGGGGCCTATGCCCGGCATCGCGCAGGCCTTCGAGGAGCGAGTCCCAGACCCAGCTACCGGCCCAGGCGCCGTGGATGAGGACGATGTCAGCCATAGGTCCTCCGGTACATCTCGCGGTGGTGTTCTTCCACCGTCACCGCGGGATAGCGAGGGGCTTCACCCGGCGCGAGGCAGGTCGGCAGGCACTCGACCAGATGGTCCGGGTTGCCGCTGAAGAAGAACGGCACGCTATAGCGCTCGCGCCCGGAAATGTTGACCACCCGGTGTAGCGTCGAACGGTACTGGTCGTTGGTCCAGCGGGCGATCATGTCGCCGAGGTTGACCACATAGGTGCCGGGCACGGGCGCTGCGTGAATCCAGCTCTTGCTGTGACGATCCCAGACCTGCAGGCCGGGGTTCTCGTCCTGCAGAAGCAGCGTCAGCCCGCCGAAATCGGTATGCGCGCCACAGCCCTTCTCGCCGGGCGCGGCGTTGGTCGGCTGCGGCGGGTAATGCAGCAGGCGCAGGGTGCTCATGGAGTCGCGGCAGAAGCCGGCGAAATGTTCCTCCGGCAGTTGCAGCGAGAGCGCGATGGCGCCCATCAGCCGTGCCGCGAGGGCGTTCATCGCATCGCGATAGCGCTCCATGGTCGGGCGAAAGTCCGCAAGCTCGGTTGGCCACTGGTTGGCACCGTGGTTGAAGCGACCGGCCAGTACCCGCGGGTCGTCCTCGGCCAACTCCTCGCCGATATAGAAGCCTTCCTTGAGATCGGCCGGCGCACCGGCTTCCAGCACCTGACCGCGCAACGGCTCATAGCCGCGATTGGCCTTCGAGAACACCTTGTCCAGCGCACGCTTGCCTGCTTCCGGCTGGGAAAAGAAGGCCCGCGCCTGCTCGAACACCGCCTGTTGTAGCGCCGGGTCGACGCCGTGGTTGGCGACGCAGAAGAAGCCGACCTCGCGACAGGCCGCGCCGATGCGTTCGGCCACGGCAGTGCGCTCGGCAAGGTCGGGAGAAAACAGCCCGGCGATATCGATCAGCGGCAGCGCGGCGGCTTCGAGATGGCGGGCACAAAGGGACTGGTTCATGGCTCGATCCTGCTCTGCCGACGCGAAATGGCGGTCGGCGAGCGCAGTATCTGGCGGGTCATGCTGTGCGCAGAAGCAGAGAATATCGAGCAAGCCGATGCCGTTTCGGCATCACCGTGTAAAGCGAGAAAACGGTGCTCGCAGTGATCGTGAATGGTGCATCAGCGAACGCCCGGCATTCCTTTCTCGGGACCATATCGGCGGCGGCCAGATAGGCATGCATGCACATTGTTGGGGCATTGTTGGAGAGGTGGCGAGATGTGCAATTTTCCGCAGGCGGTCCACGCCTGCGCCCATGTTCGCTAGATCGAGAGGTTCAGAACTGCCGGCATCGTTGCAACCACCAGGATTACAGCCATGGAAACATTGAATGCCGAGGCAATCCGCGGCCTTCCCAGCCAGCGCCTGAACGTCAAGCCACCCAGCGCCCATACCCCCACACAAGGCACCGATATCGCCGCCAAGATGACAGCGGCGATGCATAAGTTGAGAAAGTGATTTTCAGGCGGGATGTAGGTTGCGGCCACGCTTATCGATAGTGCCCATGCCTTGGGATTGATCCATTGGAACGCCGCCCCACTTATGAGGCCCATTGGCGGCTTGGGATCTACCTGCATCTGCAAGGGGCCGCTGTTAGCGATTGCCCACGCGAGCCAAAGAATATAGGCCGCTCCGACAACACTCAGCGCGTTATGGAAGCCCGGGATTCTCTCGAACGCCGAGCCCAAGCCTGAGCCAACTATCGCGAGCTGCAAACCAATGCCAAGCGCGATGCCGCAAACAAGCGGCATGGTTCTCAAGACGCCGACTCGCGCACCTGACATGAGCACCATGAGGTTATTGGGGCCGGGTGTTCCAGTCATGACGATGGCAAACATCAGAAACGGCAGGAGGACTCCGAGATCGCTCATCAATACAACTCTTCGCTTTGAAATTGGTGCTGCAATTTTATTGTTTGGCTCGAGAATTGTTGTTGCATAATTTCGGCGCTGCTAGATATGGAAGCAACAAATGCTCGAAATTGATCGAATTGATAGAAAGATATTGCGTGAGCTTTCCGATGACGCTCGCCAGACCAACCTGAAACTGGCGGAACGTGTCGGTTTATCGCCTTCGGCGTGCCTCAGACGCGTGCAGGAGTTGGAGCGCAGCGGAGTTATCAAGGGCTACCGGGCGGTGATCGACAAGGCGCTGCTGGGCGCTGGCTTTGTCGTCTATGTGGCCGTTGGGCTTTCCAGCCATACCAAAGAAAGTTTGGGAGCCTTTGAGCGTGCTATCGCCGCCTCTCCCGACGTGGTCGAATTCCACACAGTCACTGGTGCGCTCGAGTATCTGTTGCGCGTAGAAGTTGCAGATATCAAAGCGTACAAGTTGTTCCACACCGAAGTGCTGGGCACCTTGCCCCACGTGTCGTCGATCACAAGCTACATCGTGATGGACACACCCAAGAGTGAGCGGGGCTAGGTCCTGCTGGTGCACAAAACTCCTGGCTACGATCACTTAGATCGGGTCCAGGACAAGTGCAGCAAAAGGCTTGGAATAGCGGACCTCTTCGCCAGTAATGGCTTCTTGAGGCTTAAGGTTTCGCCAGAAGGTACGCCTTCGGCTATGGCTAGTTGCTGCTGTGCGATTTCAGCGGAGCCGCTGCGGTCAGCTGTCAGCGCTGCCTGCTACTGGACCAGTTTGCGGCAGAAGCAGTAGACGAACTTCTGTTCGATCCCGCCGGGGGTGTGGTGCGATTCCTTTTCATGGCCGAGCAGCAGAAAGGGTTCGCCGAACTCGGCGTGCAGCTCGCTGGCGCCATAGCGCATGACCGGCAGGCCGCTGCATTTCTCCGGGCCATCCTCGGCGAAGGTGGCCACTATCACCAGCCCGCCGGGCTTGACCGCGTGGAGCACCTGGCGCACATAGGCATGCCTGTCTTCTTCGCTGGTCAGAAAGTGAAAGACTGCTCTGTCGTGCCATACATCGAAGCTGCGCTCGGGTAGCGCGGCTTCGATGACATTCGCCTCCAGCCAACGGACGCTCGCCGCGTTGGAACCGAGTCTGGTCTTGGCCGTGGCCAGCGCCGCGGCAGAAAGGTCGAGCACTGTCAGGTTTCGATAACCGTTGGCCAGAAGATCATCGACCAGTGTCGAGGCGCCGCCGCCCACGTCGATGATCGATGCCGTCGAAGGCACGTCCGCGTCGCGGATCAGTTTCAGCGACAGCTCGGCGTGTTCCTGAAACCAGCTGACCTCGTCAGCGGCCTTGGTGGAATAGACCTTTTCCCAGTGATCTTTCGGTTGCATGGCGGCATCCCTCGACACGTTTATTGTGATGCTGAGTGCGATGGACGGTAGCATGCAGGCCTAGGCGTGTGCAGCCTTGAAGCCCAAGTCGGGATTCCTGTAACGGAACGCCCATCAGGTGCGCTTGGAGCGCAGGTTTTCATCACCGAACGCCCCCATCATCAATACAAGGAAGCAAGGATGTACCTAAAAGGATCTCTATGCGTGTTGGCGCTGGTTTGGCTGGCGACACCACCCGCACAGGCGGCGACCGGACTCAATGGCGTCGTTGGCAGGGAGCTGATCGGACAGGATGTAATACCTACCGAGTACCACGGGCTCTGGGGAAGGGAAGGAAACTGCGCAGAGCTTCAGCAGCCGTTCTTCATGAATGCCGTATTCGTTACGAAAAAGAGCCTGGCGCTCGATAAACGAACCTGTCCAATAAACACCGCGCTCGCCGAGGGCGATGAGTTTGAGGCCGCGTTCAATTGCATTACGGTTGGTGAGGATACGCTTCAGACGCTGCCCATACGGCTCACGCTGCGCGAGGCCAAGCTTTACGTGAAAGTCGGTGAAGAGCGTGAAGATGGCCCCTACCTCAACTGCAATGCGCCTGGTTTTGGCTCTAAGCGCTGAGTAAACCGGCTATCCCTGCCTGACGGGGTCGGCAAATACTGCACTCTCGATCGCCTCTCGCAACGAGGTTGCCAGCTCTTCGAGGCGGTAGGGCTTGGCGAGGACGTGCACGCCTTCTGCGGCGGCAGATTGCTGCGCGGCTTCGGCGTAGCCGCTGGTGAGCAGCACGGGAACACCGAGGGCGCGGGTGCGGATCTCCCGGGCCAGTTCAACACCGTTCATGCCGCCCGGCATCATCACGTCGGAGAACACGATGTCCACCTGACAGCCGTCCTGCAGCGCGCCCAGCGCGTCTGTGGCACTGGCGGCATGGGTGACGCGATAGCCGAGATGTTCGAGCATCTCGCCGACCAGGGCCGCGACTTCTTCATCATCGTCCACCAGCAGTACGGTACCGGCCGAGGCGTCGGAGCTGTCGTCTTCGGCAGGCCGTTCGCCGTCGGGTTGCTCGGGCACACGTGCTGAGCGCGGCAGCAGCATGATCACGCTGGTGCCGCGATCGCATTCGCTTTCGATCCACACGCTGCCGCCGGACTGTCGCGCGAAGCCGTAGACCTGCGCCAGCCCGAGCCCTGAGCCTTTGCCGATCTCCTTGGTGGTGAAGAAGGGGTCGAATACGCGGGTGCGAACCTCCTCGGGAATGCCGGTGCCCGAGTCGGTCACCGTGAGGCGGACAAAATCGCCGGTGATGCCCAGCACCGCTTCGCCGGGTGCATTGCTGGCTTCGATCAGGATCGAGCCGCCGTCGGGCATGGCGTCGCGGGCATTCACGGCCAGGTTGAGGACGACCAGTTCCAGCTCACCAGGGTCCACTTCGACCGGCCAGAGATCCGGCTCGAACTGCACTTCCACGTGCACGTCGCCGCTCAGGCTGCGGTCGAGCAGCTCGCGCATGCGGCCGATGCGCAGCACCAGGTCGACCGACTCGGGTTCCAGTGACTGGCGGCGGGAGAAGGCGAGCAGTTGCCGGGTGAGGGCGGTTCCGCGCTGCGCGGCCTGGCGCATGCCGTCCATCAACCGCTCGCGGCGTGCAGGATCGGCGCGGCGGTCGAGCATGTCGAGGCCGCCGGAGATCACCATCAGCAGGTTGTTGAAGTCGTGGGCGATGCCGCCGGTGAGCTGGCCGATGGCTTCGATCTTCTGCGCCTGGCGCAGGGTTTCTTCGATCTGCGCGCGCTCGGCCATCTGTGTGCGCAATTCCTGGTTGGCCTTTTCCAGTTCGCTGGTGCGCTCGACGACCAGCGCTTCGAGCTGATTCGAGGCGCGCTCACGGGCTTCGAGCAAGGCCCTGACTTCGTACTGGCGATGCCGCCCGCGCAGGGCGGCTTTCACCGCGCTGGTCAGGGTGATGCTCTGTACCGGGCGTTCCAGCAGGGAAACGTTGCGCAGCGCCGCCACCATGCGCTGACGCCATGCGGCGACTGCCGGCTGTTGATGCTTGCTGGTGAGGACCACGAATGGAAAGTCGGACCACGCCGGTTGCTGATCGACCCAGGTGGCCAGCGCTTGGAGGTCCTGACCGAAGAGGCCTTCTTCGGCGATGAAAACGGCGTCGGCATCGGTTTCGGCGCGACGTAGCACCTCATCGACACTGTGGCAGACAACGGCGTCCATGCCGCTGCGGCTGAGCAGTTCGGCCGAGGCGGGACCGTCCCGGCCGATGGGGGCATAGACGACTACGATGGGGCCTTCTCGTTTAGTGGGCGTCGTCATGCTCGTCTGTCAGTAGCTGAGTCGCATCACCGGTGTATTCCGGTGTGCCCGATAGGATGCCGCTGAAGTGGCTGAGCGGCGGCCCGACCTCGAGGCCGGCGCTACTGAGGCGGTACTCACGGACGGTGTTTTCATGCCGTCCGCTGCGCTTTTTCACCACTGACAACGCCCGGCGAACGACGCCGGCATGCTCGAAGTAGCGCTGCATGATAACCGCATCGCTGAGATAGCTGATATCCACAGGCGTATCCATTGGGCCGACCAGGCCATGCTGGGCGAGTACCATGATGCTGATCACGCCTTTCTGGCCCAGATAACTCAACAGCTCGTGCATCTGCAGAATCAGGAATCGGCCATCAGGCATCGCGTGCAGATAGCCGTTGAGGCTGTCCAGAATCACCAGGCCGGCCCCCCGTACCTCTACGCTCTGGCGGACCGCGGCGGTGAACTCGCCGGGCGACAGCTCGGCCGGGTCGACCTGTTGCAGATGCAGCAGCCCCTGTTCGATCCACGGTTCCATGGGCAGCCCCAGCGCCCGCCCGCGCGCCAGCAGCGTGGCGATGTTTTCGTCAAAGACGAAGAAGGCGACCTGCTCGCCGCGTTTGCACGCCGCGACCGCATAGCTCAAGGCCAGCGAGGATTTGCCCACGCCGGCAGCGCCGACCAGCAGCGCGTTGGTGCCGCGTTCCAGGCCGCCACCCAGCATCTTGTCCAGTGCCGGATTACCGGACGAGGCCAGCTCACCGGAGAAGGACGAGTGGTGCTCGGCGGCGATGAGCCGGGGATAGATGCGCAGGCCGCCCTTGCGGATGGCGAAGTCGTGGTAACCGCCGCGAAACTGGATGCCACGCATCTTGATCACCCGCAGACGCCTGCGCTCGGCACCGTAGTCGATTGCCACCTGCTCCAACATGACCACGCCGTGGGAGATGGAATGCAGTTGCAGGTCGCCCACTTCGGAAGTCTGGTCGTCGAGCAGGATCACCGTGCAGTTGCGGGTGGTGAAGAAATGCTTGAGCGCCAACACCTGCCGGCGGTAGCGCAGAGGGCTTTGCGCCAGCAGGCGCATTTCCGAGAGGCTGTCGAAGATCACGCGACTCGGATTGGTTTCGGTGACCCGATCGAACACCTGCTGCGTGGTTTCACTCAGCTCCATCTCCACGGGGTGCAGCACCGTCAGTTCCAGGTCCGGGTCCAGGCTGGTTTCCGGCGTGACCAGCTCGAATACATCGATACCGTCGAGGGACCAGCCGTGCCGCTTGGCGACCAGCTCCAGTTCGTCCTTGGTTTCCGAGAGGGTCACGTAGAGAACGCGCTCGCCCTGGCGGACCCCTTCGAGCAGGAACTGCAGCGCAATGGTGGTCTTGCCCGAGCCCGGGCTACCTTCGTACAGGTACATGCGGTTGGGGTCGAGGCCGCCGCCGAGAATGTCATCCAGCCCCTCGCTGCCAGTGGAAATGCGAGGGGGTTCATCGTCTGGTTGGAAGGAAAGATTAGTGAAATCGGTCATTCCGTTCTCCTTAACGCAGGCGCCGCTGCGTGCTTCGTTCCCACTCCTGCATGTCCATATCAGGACGGAGGCGGAGGGGAACAGGCCCGTTTCTCGCCTGGTGGGCAGGTCGGGCTGAATGCCGCTCGAATCGTCGCCTGATGCGCTTCTGATGTGCCGAAAATTGCGCGTTTGGCGGTCGACGTTCGAGGGGCGCAGTCATTTAATCCGACTCGCCAGCCGCCTGCCCGTTCCGCATGAGTGTGCTCGGCACCTCCGCTGCAGCGCGCTCTTCAGGCGGCGCGACCATCTGCTGCGCGGTCCCCCCCGGCCGCTTCGCTCGTTGCCCTTGAGCTACTTCGAGCCCTCCGCTGCGCAACAGACTGCAACCATTGAACCTTGGATCATGGGCCGGGCTGCCCCATGATCAGCCTTTGCCTTCGCGGGTCGCCTGCATGTCTCGATTCTCTCGTCCGTCGGCTTCGGCACTGGGCCGCTTTCTGCAACTGGGCGGCACTGGCGCGCGCATTGCCGGCAACCTGCTGGTGCAGCGCCTCACGCCAGGCAAGGCGCGTATCGACTGGGCTCCGGTCGGCGAACTGCTCGGTGATGCGCTTGGGCAGATGAAGGGCCCGGTGCTGAAGCTCGGTCAGCAGGCCTCGCAATGGCAGGACCTGCTGCCCGAACCGATCAGCGCGGCGCTGGCGCGCTTGCAGAACCAGGTGCCCTCGCTGCCATTCGATGCGCTGCAAGCCAATCTGCAGCGCGTCTACGACGGCAAGCTGTACGAACTGTTCGAGTCCATCGAGCCGGAGCCCGCGGCGGCGGCCTCGCTGGGCCAGGTCCACCGCGCTCGGGATCGGCAGGGCAGGGCGCTGATCATGAAGGTCCAGTACCCCGGCATCCGCGCCATCTGCGATGCCGATCTGCGCCAGCTGCGCCGCTTGATGCCGCTCGGGCGACTGTTCGGCACGCCGCCCGCGCGTCTCGATGCGGTGTATGTCGAGCTGCAACGGGCCATTGCCGAGGAACTCGACTACGAGGCCGAGCGCGCCAACCTCGAAGCCTTCCGCGAGCACTTCAGCAACTGGCCGGGCATCCGCATTCCCTTTGCCGTGGGCGAACTCTGCCGGCCCGGTGTGCTGGTGCTGGAGGACCTGCCGGGCCGCTCCATGGCCGAGGTCGAACAGGCCCCGGCGGAGGTGCGCCAGCGCCTGGCCGAAACCCTCTGCGAATGGCTGGCCGAGCAGGCATTCGGTCTGCAACGGCTGCATACCGATCCGCATCCCGGCAACCTCGCCTGGACCGAGACCGGCGAGCTGGTGGTCTACGATTTCGGCAGTGTGCTGCGCCTGGAACCGCGCTTGCTGGCCGGCTACGTGCAGATATTCGAAGCACTGCGTGGCATCTCCAGCGAAGCGCTGGAACCGGGTTTTCAAGCCCTGGGCGGCCGCCAACCGGGGAGCACGCCGCCGCACGGCCTGTATCGACGCATCCACCTGATGCTGCACCCGCTGCTGCAACCCGGCGCGCAGTGGGACTTCCGCGAGGCGGCGCTGCATCAACGGCTGTCCGAGCTGTTCCCCCTGATGATGTCCGCACTCGGCAGCCTGCAACCGGCTTCCGGCACCTTGCTGATCAACCGCACGCTGGAAGGCCATTACTGGAACCTCTACCGGCTCGGCGCTTGCCTGCCCATCGCCGACCTGCTCGCTGAACATATCAAACGCTGGCGCAGCGAAGCCGACGCCCGTCGACCGTAAATCTGGAGATCGTCATGCCGTTGGATTCATTCCCCGAAGGATTTCGTGCGCTGGTCATTGGCGCATCCGGTGGCATCGGCGCCGCATTGGTCGATGCCTTGCGCAGCGATCCGCGCTGCGCGTCGGTCATTGCCCTGAGTCGCTCGTCCGAACCAGCGCTCGACCTGACCGATCCCGCCAGCATCGAACAGGCCGCGGCCAGCGTGGCGGGGCAGGGGCCGTTTCACCTGATCGTCAACGCCGCCGGCGTGCTGCACGGTGCCGACTTCATGCCGGAGAAGCGCCTGGCTGATCTCAACCAGGCGCAGCTGCTCGCCACCTTCCAGATCAACACCTTCGGCCCGGCCATGCTGCTGCGCCACTTCAGCGGCCTACTCGACCGCCAGCGCGGCGTGTTCGCCATGCTCTCGGCCAAAGTCGGCAGCATCGGCGATAACCGCCTCGGCGGCTGGTACAGCTACCGCGCCTCCAAGGCCGCGCTGAACATGCTGATCAAGACTGCTTCCATCGAGGTGCGCCGTAGCCAACCGAATGCAGTGCTGCTGGCGCTGCACCCGGGCACGGTGAACTCACGGCTGTCGCAGCCCTTTCGGGGCGAAGAGATCGGTCGTCCCGCCAGCGATGCAGCGCGGGATCTGTTGCGTGTGATCGATGGTCTGGGGCCGGAGGCGAGCGGTGGGTTCTATGCCTACAGTGGCGAAGAGTTACCCTGGTAGCGGCCCTCAGCCAGCCGGCGTGGCAAGGGCGCGGGAGACGGTCTCGGCCAGCTGCTCGAGGGTGAAGGATTTGGTCATCAGGTGCATGCCCGGGGCCAGGCGATCGACACGGGTCGCCGCCTGCTCGGCGTAGCCGGTGATCATGTTCCTAAGGGTCCTTCGACGCCAGGGCGCAGGCGTTGCAAACGGGCTTCAGCGTTCAAACCGCTGCAGGCTGCGAAAGACCTGCGCGGGGCTGGCGCCGATATAGCGCTTGTAGCAATTGCTGAAATGGCTGGCATCGGCGAAACCCGCATCCACGGCGGCCCGCGTCAGGCAGTCCGTACGCTGCATATACTCGGCCGCGAGCAGCAGGCGCTTCCAGATGCGGAAGCCGCGGTAGCTCATGCCGGTTTCGGCGCGGAACAGGTGCGCCATGCGCGAGGGAGAGAGGTGTACCAGCGAGGCTGCTTGCGCCAGCGCGTGGTTGACGTCGCCCTCCTGGCGCAACAGCTCGAATACCGGCGTCAGGCGGCCCGCGTCGGTTGCATTGTCCGCGGCGGGCATCAGCGCCAGCAGGGTCTGCCTCGTCTGCTCCTTGCTCGGCGCCTCTTCGTAGAGCGCGGTCAGCGTATCGATCAGCACGGGATCGTGCAGGGGTAGCGCACACTGCCCGGGGCGCCAGGTAAAGCGTTGCACGAAGCGCCCGTACAGCTCGCTGTCGCGCTCGACGAACAGCTTGGCCAGCACGCCACCCTGTGCATCCACGGCATGCGCCACACCGGCGGGTACCACCACGGCCCGGCAGGGCAGGGCGGTGCCCGCCAGTTGCAGCACAAGCGGGCGATAGAGGCCGACCATGAGCACCGCGGCGCCGTTGACGCGTCTGTCCAGATGCCGCAGCGGGCCGAAGTACAGCAGCATGTCCGGCCACATCAGCAGGTGCGAAGGCAGCATGCCCGGGGCTCCTCAAGTCAGCTCGTTTTTACAAGCCTCACGCTAGCAGCCGGCCCTAGCATCCAGACATCGTACTTTGGCGCCGAAAGCCCGGCTCAGGCGTCCGCACCCGCACGGAGGAAAAACAATGACAAACACCATCCCGCTCGAGCCCCTCGCCAGGACCGGCTCTGTGTCGACGCCGGCGCAATTCGAGGCCCAACTCACCGACATCGCGGCGCCGCTGGCGGGCGAGGCGGTGCTCGGGCTGCGCGCGCTGTACTTGCCCTGGCGCGTCGGGTCCTGGCTGGACACCGGCCTGCTGGTGAAGGCCGGCGATCAGCTGACCTTCGTGCTCGAGGGCGGCGTTGAGGTCTCCCGGGCGCTGGGCATCCGTTATTCGGCGGAGCTGGCGACCTGGGCGCGCATCGGCGAGCGGGGGCCGATCTTCCGCGCGTTGCACGACACTCAGAGCTTCACGGCGGAGCAGGACGGCCCCCTGCAGCTCAAGCTCTACCCGCGCGATCGCTGGCTCGATGCCAGCGGCCGCTACAGTGGCGAGCCGCCAGCGTTCAACCCCGACGAGGGCGGCGGCGTCAATGTCGGCATCATCCACTGGCGGCCCGGCACCGATATCGCCGAGGTGCTGGGCCAGGCTGCGGCCGGTCGCGACGCCGCGCACTGGGCCAGCCGCGAGCTGGCGCGCCTGCGTACACCGCGTGCGCCCTTGCCCGGTGGCTGGCAGGAACTCTGGGAACTGGGGCCGTCCACGGTGTTCTCAGCTGTCACGCCGGCCCAGGCGGGCCGGGCGCCGGCACGGGCCATCCGCCTGCATACCCGTGACGATGTCTCCATCCTGCAGAAAGAGGCCGACCTGTCGCTGAGCGCGCGCACCACGCTGAGCTGGAAGTGGAAGGTTGATCGGTTGCCCTCGTCGGTCGCCGAAGACCAGATCCACACCCATGACTACCTGAGCATCGCGGTGGAGTTCGACAACGGCCGCGACCTTACCTTCTATTGGAGCCGGGATCTCCCCGAAGGCACGCACTTCCACTGCCCGCTGCCCGGCTGGCACGACCGCGAGACGCATGTCGTGGTGCGTTCGGGCACCGCCGATCTCGGCCAATGGCTGAGCGAGGAGCAGAACATACTGGACCACTACCGCTCCGCCATCGGCGGCGAGCCCCCAGCACGCATCCGTCGAGTCTGGCTGATCGGGGTCAGCCTGTTCCAGCATGGTGAAGGGGAGGCGACCTTCGGCGATATCCTGCTCCGGGATGTCGGTATCGAAAAACGTATCTACTGAGAACCTCTCGGGCTGCGACGACGCTGAGCGAGTCCGCCCGCTCAGCGCGATCCGACGCAGCGCAGCAGCTCGTTGGGTTCCGCGCCCGGTGGTGTGCTGGTCGCGTTCGGAGTGAGGTTGGCGACTTCCACCGCCCCGTAGCGCGGCCTGAAACCGCTCGCAGCCCCACGCCGAACGCAGCTCTCGAGCCGTTCGGCAGCGCACGATCCGCTGCGCACCTACGCCTCGTCCCCATTGTCTATGTTGGTGATAACCGCCCCAGCCATCGCGGGGCGGCGGTGACCACAAGAATAAGGATGAGCACGATGCGTTTGCTTCAGATCAGCAGGTTGACCCTTGGCGTGGCGATCGTCGCCACCGGCCACATCGCCCACGGCGCGCTTCTGGAGGGCGGGGCGGTCGCAGCCCCCGATGAGTACAGCGCCAAGGTGGCCGCTCAGGTGCTCAAGGCCGGCGGCAATGCGGTGGATGCCGCGGTGGCGACCGCCTTCACCTTGGCCGTTACCTACCCCGAGGCCGGCAATATCGGCGGCGGTGGCTTCATGACGCTGTACATCGAGGGCAAGCCGTACTTTCTGGATTACCGGGAAGTCGCGCCCAAGGCCGCCAGCAAGACCATGTACCTCGACGACAAGGGCGAAGTGATCGAGAACCTGAGCCTGGTCGGCGCCAGGGCCTCCGGTGTGCCCGGCACCGTGTTGGGCATGTGGGAGGCCCATCAGCGCTTCGGCAAGCTGCCCTGGAGCGAGCTCATCACCCCGGCGGTCGGCTATGCCCGCGAAGGCTTCACCGTTGCCGACCAGCAGTTCCAGTACCGCGAGGACGCCATCGGGCTGTTCAACGGTACGACCAACTTCGAGGATTACTTCGGCGCCATGAAGGCGGGTTCCACCTTCCGCCAGCCGGAACTGGCCGAGACCCTGGAGCGCATCGCCGACAAGGGGCCTGACGACTTCTACAAAGGTAAGACCGCCGACTTGCTGGTTGCGCAGATGCAGCGTGACGACGGGCTCATCACCAAGGAGGACCTGGCCGACTACCGCGTCAAATGGCGCGAACCGATGCGTGTCGACTGGCAGGGCAACAGCCTCTACACCGCGCCACTGCCCAGCTCCGGCGGCATCGCCCTGGCGCAGCTGATCGGCATGAAGGAGCAGCGCGCCGCCGACTTCAAGGGCGTCGAGCTGAACTCGGCACGCTACATCCACCTGCTCGCGGAGATCGAGAAGCGCGTCTTTGCCGACCGTGCCGACTACCTCGGCGACCCGGACTATTCCGACGTGCCGGTCGCGAAGCTGACCTCGCCCGAGTACCTGAAGCAGCGCGCGTCCGAGATCAATCCAACGGCCATCTCGGAGACCGAGAAGGTGCGCCCGGGCCTCGAACCGCGGCAGACGACGCACTTCTCCATCGTCGATGCCGACGGCAACGCGGTCAGCAACACCTACACCCTCAACCTGGACTACGGCAGCGGCGTGGTGGTCAAGGGGGCCGGATTTTTGCTCAACGACGAGATGGACGACTTCAGTGCCAAGCCGGGCGTTGCCAATGCCTTCGGTGTGGTCGGCAGCGACGCCAACGCCATCGAGCCGGGCAAGCGCATGCTGTCCTCCATGAGTCCGAGCATCGTCACGCGCGACGGCAAGGTCAGCCTAGTGCTCGGCACGCCGGGCGGCTCGCGCATCTTCACCTCGATCTTTCAGGTGCTGAACAACGTCTACGACTTCGACATGCCGCTGGAAAAAGCCGTGGCTGCGCAACGGGTGCACCATCAGCTCTTGCCGAAGGACACCATCTATTACGACGCCCATGCACCGCTGACCGGCGAGGTTGCCGACGAGCTGAAAGCCATGGGTTACACGCTGGAGGATCAGGGCTGGCTTATGGGTGATATCCAGGCGATACGCGTCGACGGCACGCGCCTGCAGACTGGATCAGACCCGCGCGGGCGTGGCGTTGGGATGGTCGTTAAACCCTGATGGGCGAAGGGGGAGAGCAAGCGGAGGGAATCGTTGCGGTCTTGTGAAGCCTCATGCGCCGCAGCGGGCTGCGGCGCATAAGGTTCAGCTTTCAACGCCGCACATGGGCTGTGCGGCGTTGAGCGGGACGCTTACTGCGGGCGGTAGATGGCGCACAGCTTGTTGCCGTCAGGGTCGCGCACATAGCTGAGGTGCAACGCGCCGAGGCTGGTTTCGCGCAGTCCCGGCGGCTCCTCACAGGTGGTGCCGCCATGGGCGACGCCGACATCGTGAAACGCCTTGACCTGCTCGGCCGAGCTGCACTTGAAGCCAATCGTGCCGCCGTTGCCGACGGTCGCTTCCTCACCGTTGATGGGCTCGGTGACACCGAACAGGCTGCCGTCGTGGCGGTAGAACAGGCGGGTATGCCCGGATGGCCCCACGTTGCGCAACGGCTCGCCAGCGCCGAGTACGCCGAGCACGGCATCGTAGAACCGCTTTGACCGTTCAATATCATTCGAACCGACCATTACATGGTTGAGCATGGGGGCCTCGCTATGTGGTTTGGATTTGTGCGGGTATGGAGCGAGCACTCTAGCATCGGGAGGAAGAGGGTGGACAAGCGGTGGGGTGGGCAGTGAGCCCAGATGTTCGAGCCGAAGATCAGAGGCTACTTTCGGCCAATACCGAACTCAAAAAAGTGTCCGACCTAACGGGGTAGAACCCTCAGTGTGTGAAGGGTGAGGTTTCTGAAACGCTGTTTGAGCTGGTTGTTTGAATCTTTGGATTCAGATCCCCAGCCCACCACACAAGCCCATGATTTTCCTAGAGAAAGTCAGGGACTCTTTTGGTGTCTAAAAAACGTATAGCGACCGCAGCCCGCCAATCTAAAACAGCACGCTGGAAAAGATCGCAAAACACGGTATGTTTCCAATACCTTCCAGCTGGCTCAATGCCATCAGTGCGTCAGCTGTCAGTCGTCAAGCAGGGAGAGACAAGAAGATGATGACCCGATTCGGCCGAATCGAAACCGAATACAGCGTTCGTGGCATCCCCAGCTACAGCCTAGAAATCTGGCATGACGGCCTGAAAAAGCATCGTGTTATCAAGGGTGACTGCGAGTTCATCATCGACTCTAAAGCTAGGATGCAAGCTGAAGAATGGGATCAACGATGGGAGGTTGTCTCAGAACGAGAGCGGCATAAGGCAGATCGTGCTGCTTGCAAAAGAATGACAGAAGAAAGTAAAGCGCTGGCATTGAAACAAACGCAGGCAGCTCAAGCTGAGCTCAATGCATTAAGCACCATCCTCAAAGGAACGCTTGAAGTCAATGATGCGATTGACTGGGAAAGCCTTAAGAACAAGGCCCCCTTCCCCGAGAAAGGCCCAGCCCCACTAAAGCTTCCACTAGAGCCAAAAATGGCCGTTCTTCCAAGAGAACCCCAAATAGAGGACCAAAGATATAATCCTAAGCTGGGTCTTCTAGAGTGGCTTATACCTTCCCGCAAAGTCCGCCTTCTAGCGGCAGCCGAAGCTGTTTTTGCTGCCGACAAGCTAGCGTGGGAGGAACATTGCGTAGTGGCGGAGAAAGCGCACCAAGCAGCCCTAGAGAATCACGCAAAAACAGTGGATAAAGCAAAAAAAATTCATGCTGGAGAAGTTGCCGCCTGGGAAATAAGGCGAGACGAATACAGAAGGGAAAGGGCGGCAGAACATACTCAAGTAGATGCAAAACGAATGGCATATGAGGCATTAGAGCCCGAGGCAATAGTCGAGTATTGCGACCTCGTTTTATCCTCATCAAAATATCCTGAGTACTTTCCTCAAGAATTTGATCTGGATTACGACCCTGCTTCTAAGACACTGATCTTGGACTACCAACTTCCAGCACCAGAAGCTTTACCTCGTTTGAAGGCAGTCAAATATGTAGTTAGCCGGGATGAGTTCGAAGAAAACACTATCACCGAAGCCCAAGCATCAAAACTGTACGACGACGTGCTTTACCAAGTATCCCTTCGAACCTTGCACGAGTTGTTTGAAGCAGATGTGATTGATGCACTTGAAGCAGTGAATTTCAACGGAATTGTAACTGCTGTAGACAGATCAACAGGCAAGGCAGTGACTTCCTGTGTCCTATCGATCAGAGCTAGCAAAGCCGAATTCACTCAAATCAATCTTGATCAAGTGGACCCCAAGGCTTGCTTCAAATCTCTGAAAGGCGTGGGAAGTTCTAAACTGCACGGGCTGGCACCCGTAGCGCCAATTATGCAGCTCCGTAAAGAGGATGCTCGCTTTGTATCCTCATACGACGTAGCAAGCACGCTCGACGAGAGCTTCAACCTCGCGGCAATGGGGTGGGAAGACTTCGAGCACCTGATTCGAGAGCTATTCGAACAAGAATTTTCGGTGAACGGTGGCGAGGTAAAGGTCACTCAAGCAAGCCGCGATGGCGGTGTTGATGCAGTAGCTTTTGATCCAGACCCTATTCGTGGTGGAAAAATCGTGATTCAAGCTAAGCGGTATACCAACACCGTCGGGGTAAGTGCTGTACGCGACCTTTACGGTACAGTGCTTAACGAAGGCGCAACGAAAGGAATCTTGGTTACCACATCCGATTACGGCCCGGATTCATATGCCTTCGCAGCTGGAAAGCCACTTGTCCTTCTGAGTGGAGCAAACCTTTTGCATATGCTGCAGAAGCATGGACATAAGGCAAGAATCGACCTCAGAGAGGCAAAACAAATGGCATCGACCTAATGAGAGGGACGCTAGCCCCCGCGCACGAATCGATAGAGGCCCTTACCTGACGGCATCCTGTAGATGACCCAGCGCCAAGTGCGCATAGCGCACGGTCATGGCCAGGCTGGAATGGCCCAGGATCCGCTGCAGGGTGAGGATGTTCCGGCCGTTCTGGATAAAGTGGCTTGCGAAGGTGTTGCGAAGCGCATGGCCGGCCTGCCCCTTCGGTAGCTGTATCGTCGCCCTGGCCAAGGTTCAGCGAAACAAGGTGATGGCTGAGTTTGGCTGGCCATGCTCTCTCCAGTGCCGAACGATTTTGGCTTCCAGCTCGGCCGAGATCGCCCCTTCTTTTCTAAATGCCCTTACGCTTCAATGACGGCTTCAAGCTGATGCAGAATAGTTCGCTTTTGGCCGTTAGCGGCTTGCCACCAGCGCCCGCTTCCGGCAAATTTCGGGCTGTGTTTCCAACAAATAAATATTTCACCTTTTTATTCTGTTGCAGTAGTACGAAAACAAGAGACGAAAAGAGCAAGAACGAGCCATGATGCGGTATAAAAAGGCCGCAGCCAGCCTCTGATTTATTAGCCGAAGACTGCGTTGTAGAAAGCTACTAAGAAGTAGCACTAAAAACGAGGAATAATTATCACGGGTAATTTCATGAGGAAAACTTTAGTATTTATAATTTTTGTTTTTTTGGTTTTAGGTGTCTCTTATTGGAGGGGGAAAGTATTTTTGGTTGAGGCTGAGCGCGAGACTCGCTGGATCAGAGAAGAAATGTGGCCTGGAGTTTACTTCAATCCGATCAATTTAAACTTGAATGAAGATCAAAAGGTTTTCATTCGAAACGCAGGCCCTGACTTTACGACACGGTTTGGTACTGGCTATCTCAAGGACCACGTGTGCGACAAGGAAACCTATTCCTGTACCGAGAGAAGGCTAGCTCTTAGCAACATCCTCATCAACGAGGGAAATCTAGAACAGGCAAAGAATTTTGAGAACTTGGCAGCCAAATACTATGTCGAGTCTGAAACGTGTCCAATTATGTTAGAGACCACGCTGGTCAGGCATATTATAAAAGTAGGGAAAAATATGAGTTTTGACTCTGCAAAGCGAAGGGCAGCCTCTGCCTTGCAACAGATCAAAATCTCTGGCGGCATACATTCTGATCTTAAAACTGAAGCGTGCAACAGTATGATCAAAGATCACCCCATGATTTTTCACAATTATGTGATTATCATCGCCGAACTGATGGACCATGCTGGTGGCAGTTCAGCAGAGCTATCGGCCTACTTGAGAAAAGTCAATAAAGTAAACATGTAAAGGGGGGCGGACCAAGAGGCCACCTCGAGTTGCCGCCCGAGACGCGCAGCCAGAAGTCGAAAAGGGAGCAGATTTATTTACTGGGCAGCTGTCTGCTTTTGGCCGATTCTGTTGAAAAAGTAGGTTTAGCGGCAGCAAGGCGGTCGGATGTACCTGCTGTCGAAGTGGCTGCAAGCCACTT
>JGI2924J29684_1078619_pt1 | contig 81793 bp, 54 predicted proteins | sample BenlonsequencITS_FD_29684 | JGI IMG/M metagenome (IMG submission 29684)
CACAGGAGCGACCGGAGACGTGGGAGCCACAGGAGCCACAGGAGCCACAGGAGCGACCGGAGACGTGGGAGCCACAGGAGCTACAGGAGCAACCGGGCCTTAATGACTGGGAAATAATAATAGATGATTAAGGTTAAAAGGATATATCAATGAACCGACTAGGAGTATAGCAATTACTATCAAAAGTAATTGTATACTCCTTCTCTTTTAGTTCTAGTTCAATTATCTGTTTTCTAGGTACACATTGAACCACTGGACATATAGGTTGCGTTTGAATAATTAATTATACTATCGATCAAGTAATAATACATTCTATACTTACTAAATTAGTTCACTATTCTGGGGGTCAATAAACTTATGATTGTGGTCAAGCTTCCACCTCATAGTTATCTGAATACAATAGAGTATGACTAATTCTAACTTTGAGGGGTAGAAAGCATGTCGGACAGTTCAATAACAATTAGCTTGTGTATGATTGTACGCAACGAGGAAGCAACTATTGGTAGGTGTCTTGATTCAGTAAAGGGAATTCCAGATGAAATTGTAATTATCGATACAGGGTCTAGTGATCTCACAAAAGAGATCGTACAGCAATATACAGATAAGATAGATGACTTTACTTGGGTCGACGATTTTGCAGCAGCTCGCAATTTTGCTTTTAGCAAAGCGACAATGGATTATATCCTTTGGTTAGATGCAGATGATATCTTTGCAGATTCAGATCGTGACAAGTTTCTCAAGTTAAAAGAAAGTTTTAATACTTCATTTGATGTCGTGAATATGCCCTATCTGTTGGCTTTTGACCAGTCTGGTTTAGCTACTTTTAGTCTAAGAAGGAATCGCCTGGTTAAAAGAAATAAAAACTTTCGGTGGATTGGAGCAGTACACGAGTATTTGGAAGTGTACGGAAGTATTTTGAATTCTGATATTTGTGTAACTCACAAAGGGATAGGAGGTCATGATTCCGATCGCAACCTTAAGATATATGAGAAGCGTAAAGTAAAAGGGGAAGTGTTTTCCCCTCGGGATTTATATTACTATGCAAATGAACTCTTCGATCACCAACTCCATGAACGGGCTATAGAGTCTTACCAGGATTTTTTAAATACAAACCAAGGATGGGTGGAGGACAATATTTCTGCTTGTGGAAAACTGGCGGACTGTTACCAAAAGCTCGAGAAGCCAGATAAACAACTTGAATATATCCTGAAATCGTTTCAATATGCTCCACCAAGAGCTGAGTTTTGCTGTCGATTAGGATTTTATTTTTTAAAAGGGGAGCAATATGAACAAGGTGCTTTTTGGTACAAACTAGCTACTCAATTAGAGAAACCTATTAGTAGTTGGGGGCCAATAAATGAAGCTTGCTGGACATGGCTGCCCCATTTACAGTTATGTGTCTGTTACGATCGCCTTGGTAAATATGAATTAGCTTATGAGCATAATGAGATTGCTAGAAAGTATCGCCCAGATAATACCCAGATTTTGTATAACAGAAAATATTTAGAGGGTGTTTTTATTAAAAATGGAATCAAAAAATCCCAACGGATAGAGAAAGAGGCAGAGTAAAATGGCGTTATTAAATTGGCACGAAGATTTTATTGTTAACTTGGTAAGCCTTGTCAGGCCGAAGATATACGTAGAATTAGGGATATATCACTGTGCACTTTTTAATCGACTGGTTCCTTTTGCAGAACAACTAATTGGTGTTGATATAAGTACTGAAGCCGGCAAGTATATGCAACAGTCTTCTAAAACCCGCTTTTTTAACGGTACTACCCAAGAGTTTGCCGAAGAAGTAAGAGGTAACACATTTCAGATTGATATGCTATTTATAGACGCAGATCATTCAAAAGAGGCAGTGTTACAAGACTTCAAAGATTTTTTCCCTTTCGTAGCCCCACACGGTTTAGTTTTATTGCATGATACTCATCCAGGGAATGAGCAGATGATACAGCCTGAATGGTGCGGGACTGCCTATCTTGCCATAGACGAGTTGTTGAGAGAAGCTGGATCATCATATGAGTTAATGACCATTCCAATTTCACCTGGGTTAACAATTTGTAGAAAGCGTCAGGTTCAATTAGCGTGGCAGGAAAAATAGTATATTAATAATAAACTAAACTTTAAGGAGTAAAAACTTTTACTAAAAGGGTGAACGGCAGTTATGCTTTCACCCTTTGTTATTATTATCACTAATATTCGGTTTTGGGTATAACGGGGGTTCTTTACATTTCACTCTGTTTGTTAATTCAAATCTTACAATTCAGTTTGCATTTTGATGTCTTTAATATTTCCGTGATATGGGAGTAATATTGACTTTTCGAACTCGATAAACTTTGTGTTTTGGAATGGGCCTAGATCGTAGGGATAGTCCTCTTCTGCTAATTGTCTAGTTATTATATTTGCTGCTTCTTTCCACTTTCTGAAATATTGCTTTCTGGAGAAATTTGTTTTCTCGTAGTTCCAAGATGTAGGCAAATAAATATACTCTATTTCTTCGCTCTCGTAATAACCGATGTTAGCCTCTTTCAGCCTTCTGGCAAAATCGACATCTTCGTAGCCGCCACCAATAAAGCGCTCATCAAAAAATCCAATTTTTCTAATTAAGTCCTTCTTGAATCCGAAAAATCCGAATCTAAATAGCGCAACTATCCCCCAACCTTCGTTCAGCATAACCAAAATTTTTTCTACTGCTTGAGATGTCGGTCTCGCTTTTTCATTACATATAATTATTGTTTCGTGCTTGCTTGAAGTTATACAGTCATTAACGAGCTTTGAAAATGATGGGTAATTTGTGCCATCAAAAACTCTGTAATTATGAGCCTTTAAGCATAATTGAGCTCCGCTGCATAGATGTGGTCTATGGGATATGATAACTACTTCAAAATCCATTGCATAATCTCCTAATACATTATTACTATTGTATGAAGTCAGGCTTGATTCTGACTACAATTAATGAATGCATATTGTTGTAGTTAAAGAAAAATAAAAAAGGGGCCTAAGCTCGGCCCCGGTCAAGATTTACTTATGCACTCTGCAATTGATAAAAAATTACAAATACTTCTATTTAAGGCTCAACAAAAATGCTTCTACTTGATCAGCAGTACGTTGCCAAGTCCAAGTTTGAGCGAAAAGATGTCCGGCATTTGCTAAACGATGACGTTCGTCATCCTTTGTCAATAAATGACTGACAGCTGAGTAAAGTTGATCAATGTCGCTAGGAGGGACTAATAAACAGTTTTCACCACTTCTGGCGTAATCGCGGTTTCCGCCACAGTCTGTACTTATAACAGCTGTGCCGCATGCCATCGCTTCAAGGGGAGGCAAACCAAATGCTTCAAAGTAGGAGGTATAGATAAAGAGGTCTGCCTCAGCATAAAGCCGGGCAAGCTCTTGATCTGTAGTCGAGATCTTAACCTGACAAGGGACAGGACACGCAAATTGAGCACTCTCTGGAATTGAAACTGTTAAGTCAAAATCAATCTGTCCCTTAATTTGTTTAATAACTTGTAAAAAATCTGCCCCACCCTTCCAGGTATATCCTGAAGTGGGATCACGCATGATGTAAAAAATGTTCTTGCGACCCGTAAGGTTAGAAGGTTTAGGATAAGGGCGGAAGGTCGAAATATCTACACCACCGGAAATTACTGTGCTTTGCAGACCAGTCTCCTGGAGAATGAGTTGACGGTGCCACTGAGATATCGACATGATTGGGGCACCAATTAAATAAGTCTGTTTTGCTATTTGTGATTCTGGGACCCATAAAGGTTCATACCCCAAACTTAAACGGACTACTTTACCTTTTTTAGACTCCCAGGCGGGTTTGACTGTTAAATAAAAATTTGGAAGTATGAAATCTGCTGAAGGGATGGAGGCGGGGGTAAGCTCTTTTACACGTCTCAATTTGGTACGCAGAGGCCATACTTGGAGTCCTTTTTCGGGCATTACAACTTCAACATCATGCCCTTTGTCAAAAAGAGCATTGGCAAGATGATAGATAAAACGGGCTCCCCCACCCATTTCTAAACTAAGAACAGGAAATACAATTTTCATAGTTTGTCCTCCCTTTACTTTCCGGTACTACATACTATGCTTTCATGGAGGGTAATTGTGTATCGGCTGGTACTTTAAAAGAAATATTGAATACGATAATGAAGAAAGAAATTTTGAATGGAAGGATGTTCGGCCTGTGATCAACGTAGTAAATCATAAAGACTTCCTTAATGTGATTAATGAACTACTTTCAGATTCTAATACAGTCCTTGATGTAGGCTGTGGAGTAGGTGAGACTCTCGAAAAAATTAGTTGTCCAATTAAAATTGGAGTCGATGCGCATCGGCCCTACCTCGAGAATGCTAGGGCGAGTGAAAAGTTTATAAAGTTAAATTTTAGGGCAGAGCGGCTTAGAGAATTATTTTTGCCTAAGTCAATAGATAGCGTAACTATGATTGATGTTATTGAACATTTTGAGAAAGAGGATGCATTAGATGTCTTGAGTCAAGTGGAAGAAATTGCAACCAAAAGAGTGGTTATCTTTACTCCAAGAGGTTTCTTTCGACAACTTGATATCGACCATTATAATTTAGGAGGAGAAAGCTTCCAAAGGCATCGATCAGGATGGGAGGTTGAAGATTTTGAAAAGCTTGGTTATAACACTGTAATTTTTAGCAAGTTCCATGATCATAGTAATAAGGCTTTTTTAGAGGTCTATGGAAAAAATGCTACACCTGTCGATGCCCTTTTGGCTTGGAAAGATTGTTAAAATACTGGGGTCAAAATTAGAGTTTCGTGTATGAGGAACAGACTTTGGAATATATTGTTTACAGAGACTAATAACAGCTTGAATAATACAAGGGATGAGAGTATTAAGATTGGGCTAACTGATAAAGTAAGGATTCTAACTTATTAGCGGCGTGCCGCCAAGTCCAAGATTGTGCGAACTGTAACCCATTAAGAGCAACACGATTTCGTACTGCTTCCTGAGTTAAAAGATGAGCGAGTACAAGGGTTAGTTGATGAGTATCACTAGGGGGGACGAGAAAACAGTTCTCCCCATTTTTTGTATAGTCACGATTCCCGCCGTTGTCAGTTGTCACTACCGCAGTTCCACAAGCCATCGCCTCTAAGGGAGGCATTGAAAAAGCTTCAAAGTAAGACGTTGAAACAAAAATGTCTGCTTGAGCGTAGAAACGGGCCATATCGCTGTCTGCTTGAGCTTTCACTATCTCATAGGGAAGAGGTGCTTGGTAGTTTGCTCCTTCCGGGGCTACAACCTGTATATCAAACCCTGGAACCAATTGTGATAAACCCCTGCATGCTTCCCAAAAATCTTCCGAGCCTTTCCAAGTGTAGCCATGTTCCCTAGAACGAAGAATGTAAGCAATTGTCAATCTTCCCGTAGAAAGAGACTTTTTTGGACAGGGTGAAAAAACAGAGGTGTCAACCCCTCCAGGAATAACTGTACTGTTTTTCCCAGTTTCTTGGAGAATTATTTGGCGATGCCATTCTGATATGGAGATTATCGGAGCATTGATATGGTAAGAAGCTAACGCTTTTTCCTTTTCGGCAACCCATAAGGGTTCATAACCTAGGCTAAGTCGTACGACGCGGCCTTTTTTTGATTCCCAGGCTGGAAAAACAGTGGGATAAAAATTTGGAAGCAGAAAATCGGCTGAAGGAATTGTAGAGGGAGTAAGCTCCTTAACTCTTGTAACCTGTGCTCTCAACGGCCAAGCAACCGCAGCCTTTTCTGGAAGTACAATCTCAACGTTGTGCCCTTTATCCATCATTTCATTGGCTAACTGATAAATAAAGCGTGTCCCCCCTGTTTCCAAACTTATAACGGGAAAAACTATTTTCATATTTTGTCCTCCAAAAAGTTATTGTCTTTTCAGTCTATGTCATTTCGAGCTGCAAGGTTGCAAGATATATGTAAAAATCCATTATTGATTGAATTATTTCTAGTAGATATATGCTTATGTTTGTGTCAACAAGGAGTGGACTGCCATAACCTATAGTGATGATATTGGGGGAGGATGGTTCCTATAATGAAAATCTGTGTCGTGGGGTTAGGGAATATTGGGTTTAATTTGTTCGCTTATCTGGACCAGAAATTTGCTGGAGAGGTCATTGGAGTAGATGTGAATGAAAGCCGAGTAAAAGAGCTGCGACGTCAGGGATATAGAGTAACTACGGATTATAGGGCGTTAACAGGCATAGATGTATGGTTAATGGCACCTTCTACGGGTGATCAGGGTCAAAATTTGTTTTCAGCTCTAGAGCATATGATAATCCGCCCAGGCTCTTTAATCTCTATTGAATCCACTTTGCCTCCTGGAACTATGGTGCGAATTCGGGAGTTTTTAGAAAAAAAGGGATTTGAATTAGGATCAGATCTTTTCTTAATTCATGTTCCTCACAGAGTAATGTTTGGTGTAGATAAAACCGTTTGTGATACACCAAGAGTAATGGGGGCCTTTACAGAAGAATGTCTGGAAAGGGGGCGTGAGTTTTATAAACCTTTGGTACCCCTTCTGGTAGAGGTTTCAGATGTTAAAGTGGCTGAGTTATCCAAAGTTGTTGAAAATGTAAAACGATATGTGGATGTTGCCTTTGCCCAGGAAATTTATGGGTTTTGCGTTACAAATGACCTGAGTTATGAGGAATTGAGGAAAGCTGTTAATAGTAAAAATAATGTTGAACTTCTGGCTACTGATTGGGGAATTGGAGGAGAGTGTCTTCCTAAAGATATGAGTTTTTTAAGAACGGTTTGTTCCTCGGCTTTGTTAGAGGGTGCTGAGATTGCGGATCAAAACTATAGAGATCGAATCCAAGCACAGGTTGGCCAAGGCAGAGAAGTCTGGCTCAAGGGCATAAGCTATAAAACAGGAGTTAAGGATCTCAAGCACAGCAGAGGAGTTGATTTAGTTAGCGCTTTAGAGGCAGCCGGAAAAACTGTAAAAGTTGAAGATCCCTTATTTTCTCCTGATGAGCTACGTGAAGCCGGTTTTAATCCAATCAATCAGCAAGAAGATAATTCTCAAAACATCCAAGAGGATAAAGCTAGAGTAACATTAGATCGTCATAAGGCCTTAGAACCTAAGTGACTAAACTCACTTCAGGAAGTTAGCATTGACCGCTGAGGAAAGTATGAGATTTTCTTCGCATTTCGATTCTTATGATAGAAATAAGTGTAAAAAGGAGCAATATGATGGCAAAGATTTTGGTAACAGGCAGCAGGGGCACCTTAGGAACACGATTAGTAGAGGTACTCAAATATAGAGGACACGATGTTTGGGAAGTCGATTTACAGCATTATCTTGGAGATAAGTATATTAGAGCGGATATCTCTGAGTATCGTCAGTTAGAGAGGGTTTTTGAGCAGGACTATGATTATGTTTTCCATCTTGCAGCTGAGTTTGGGCGCATTAATGGAGAGCACTATTATGACACTCTCTGGAAAACAAATGTAATCGGCACAAGGAATATTTTGGAGTGGCAATTAAAGAAAGGTTTCAAGCTAGTTTTTACAAGCTCTTCTGAAATCTATGGGGAAGCAATAGAGCCTTTGTTAACAGAAGATTTGCCTCTGAAAAAGACGATTATTCAGCATAATGATTATGCGCTGACTAAGTGGGCAAACGAAGTGCAAGTGATTAACTTTGAAAAAAAATACGAGTCTCCTATCGTCAGACTGCGGTTATTTAATGCTTATGGTCCCGGAGAATACTATCATTCCTATAGAAGCGTTGTTTGCCTCTTCATTTATCGGGCATTACAGGGAATCCCATATGAAGTTTTTGAAGGGTACTACCGTGTGTTTATGTATGTTGATGATTTAATACCAACTATAGCCAACGTCGCCCATAATTTTAAACCGGGTGAAGTTTATAACATCGGGGGAACGGAATATCGTAGTGTCAAAGATTTAAGCGACTTGGTGCTTAAATATACAGATGGTAATCAAAAATTAGTTAAGTATCTCCCTGAAGATAAGCACAATACGGTTAGTAAGCGACCAGATATTAGTAAGGCGAAAGCGGATTTGGCACACAACCCCAAAATGTTGCTGGAAGAAGGATTGCCTAAGACGGTAGAGTGGATGAAAAAGATTTACCTGACGGAGAAGAGGCTCTAGATCTTTTATAGAATGGTTTAGTTTACTTCAATGAAGCAAGATCTTATCTTCATTGAAGTAAACTACTAGATTAAGGAGGAAAAGTTATGCTAACCCCTAAAGTTAGTGTGGTGATCCCTACGTATAATCACTCTCGGTACCTTCCTTATGCTCTGGAAAGTGTCATTAATCAAAGTTATCCGAATCTTGAGGTAATAGTTATTGATGATGGTTCAACTGATGGAACAGCAGAAGTAATAAAGCCCTATTACTCTAAGATTAACTATATTTACAAAGAGAATGGAGGTACACCCAGTGCTCTAAATCTCGGCTTATCGAGGGCAACGGGTAAGTATATATGTTGGCTAAGTGCTGACGATGCCTTTATTGAAGACAAAGTCTCAAAACAAGTTGGATTGATGGAAAGTGATCCTAGCTTGGGTTTTAGTTACACAAGCTTTATAGTAATCGACGCAGGCGGAAAAAAACAATATGAGGTTAACTCACCATTTTATCCCAACAAACAGGAAATGGTGACTAAGCTTATGGAGGGTTGCTTTATAAACGGATCCGCTGTAATGATGAGCACTCAGGCATTAAAGACTGTAGGACATTTCGATGTAGGTCTGCCTCAAGCCCATGATTACGACTTATGGTATCGATTCCTTAGGCATTACTCATGTGGTTTTCTTCCAGATCATTTGCTGGCATATCGCTGGCATGGTGAAAATATGAGTAAAAATCCTATTGAAGAATGTTCTGTAATTGTTCAAGAGAGGGCAAAAAAGTTGTTTCCTGAATGGCTAAATTAATTCTGTGAGGAGGCATATAATGGCTTCGCTAACAACCGGATTGATAGAAAATACTAGAGTTTCCAATATAAAACCCTGTTCAACGATTTCGGTTACAGTAACAAATAAAGAGTCGATAGCCAATACTATTAGAGTAAATGGATATTATTGGACTGGAGAAGTAAAAAAAGAGTACGTTTTGGATTTGTTGAATTTGGCTCCCGGAGAGGTAGTTATTCAAAACTATTATGCTCTATTTGAGGCTTTTGAATTCCACTTCATCTCTAGTTTAGATGACGTTGAAATCACGGTTTTAGGTAAGAATGATGCCGGAAGGTCGACCATGAAATATAATATCCTCCCGGTACAACTTTTTTCGCTTGATAATGGAATGAGGGTAGAAGTACCTAAAACGGCTATTCCCTCCGCTCTTAACAGAGTCTATCTTTTGGATCCCAGTAGTAGAAGAATATCTGTGATTGATGGAAACACTCAGACTTTAATAGGAAGTATAATAGTGGGTTCAGGACCTTTAGGGTTAGGGATAAATTCCGTAACAAATCGAATTTATGTTGCAAACTTTGCCAGTGACAGTGTCTCAGCCATTGACGGAGAAATTAACCAGATAATAACCGAGATTACTGTAGGTTCAAATCCCATGGGGGTGGGGGTTAATCCCCAGACCAACAGAATATATGTAACAAATTGGGGGAGTCATAGTGTCTCAGTTATTGATGGATTAACTCATACTGTTATAACAACTGTGAGGGTAGAAGCCTTCCCAGAAGGAGTAATTGTTAATCAAACAGCTAATTTGATTTATATTACTAATCATGGCAGTAACAATGTTACGGTTTTAGACGGAAGTACAAATACTATCAAAACGATGGTAGATCTAGAGAGTAGATAAAAATCTATGAAGGAGCAAGTATATGCTCCTTCTGATTTAAATTTACTGATCACGAAAGGGAATATGCAAATGAAAATTATGACGACCTTGGGTACGCGCCCGGAAATCATTCGCTTAAGCCGGATTATTCCTCTCTTAGATAAAGTATGTGATCATATTTTTGTGCATACTGGTCAGAACTATGACCAAAGATTAAATGATATTTTTTTTAGGGATCTCGAATTGCGGTCTCCCAATTTTATATTGAATTGTCAGGCTTCAACCACAATGGGCCAAATTGGTGAAATACTTTATAAGTGTGAACAAGTAATGATCAAAGAAAGACCTGACCGGTTGCTCATTTTAGGGGATACTAACAGTGCTTTAGCGGCTATGGCAGCTAAAAGGCTGAGTATCCCGGTTTACCATATGGAGGCGGGTAATCGCTGTTATGATGATCGAGTGCCGGAAGAAATTAACCGTAGAGTCATTGATCATTGTAGTGATATTCTAATGCCCTACACAGAACGTAGTCGAGCTAATCTTTTGAAGGAAGGAATTGACGGAAATCGTATATTTGTTACCGGAAATCCTATTAAGGAAGTCTTGAGTTATTATGCTGATAAGATCAGACAAAGCCAAATTCTCGAAACTTTAGGAGTAAGTTCTAAAAGTTATTTTCTAGTAACCTTACACCGAGCTGAAAACGTAGATGATGAGGTGCGTTTTAGCAAATTTATAGCCTCATTTCATAAATTATATAAAGACTACAAAATCCCTCTTATTTGTAGTCTTCATCCTCGAACCCGCTCTCAATTGCAAAAGCAAAGTAAGATTCTAGAAGGGGGAGGAATTAAGATTGTAGAACCATTAGGGTTATTCGATTTTGTTTGTTTAGAGCAAAATGCTTTCTGTGTTCTAAGTGATAGTGGGACGGTTCAGGAGGAGTGTAGTCTATTTAAAGTAGCTAATGTAACCCTAAGAGATGTGACAGAACGTCCTGAAACCGTGGAATCGGGAAGCAATATCCTTTCCGGTTGTAAACTGGAAAACATTTTAAGAGCTGTAGAAATTGCAATAAGTATGGGTTGCGATTGGGAAGCTCCGGTTGAATACCTGGAACATAATGTTAGTAGGAAAGTGCTCAAGATCTTGCTAGGATATTAGAAAACACTATAATTTATTGACTTAAATGAAATGAGCTGTTTTTCATGAACTTGGTTTATGATGATCAGCTTTTTTGTGCTTGTTGAAGTTATTTTTATTAAAATGGAGATTGCCTTATAAAAAACCAAGAAAAATAAAGGTTTATGAAATATACTCGCAGAATTAGAGGAATTTTGACAAAGAACATCGAAAGTTCTATTTTAACCGTTTCTATGTTGTCATTACTGCATCAAATATGGAGGTGCATAAAGATGAAGTTTGATTACCGAGGTATGATCAACGAAACAATGGATACTTTACGAACGCTATTTAATATCATTGAAGACTACGTGTTCATTGTTAATGAGTCTGGATCAATTATTGAGGTCAATGAATCAGCAAGGGAAAAGTTAGGGTATTCCAGAAAAGAGTTGCTAGGGGCAAACATACTGCATCTTTATCCCCCTGAACGACATGAAGAGGCTTTTAAATCTGTGCAAAAGATGCTTGAAGGCCAGTTATACAAGAACACGATTCCTCTTTTTTCAAAGGAGGGTAAATATATTTATGTAGAAACTCGTGTGTTTATTGGCAAATGGCTAGGTAAAAATGTAGCTTTTGGAATAAGTAAAGATATCTCAAAATTTAAAAATCAGCAGCGTTTTTTTCAATCTATGATTGATGCAATCCCTGATTTAGTTTTTTTCAAAGACAATAATAGATCTTATTTGGGGTGCAATAATGCTTTTGCCAGCAAATTTATCGGCTTAAGGAAAGAAGATGTCATAAGCAAGAAGGATAGAGATCTACTTGAAGATGACAGTATGGTTGATTTTATTAAGCAAAAAGATATTGAAGTGTTAGAATCAGAAAAATCGAGCGTGTATGAACAGAGAATAGCTTTGACAAATGGCAATAGCGCAGATGTCGAAACTGTCAAAACACCATTTTATGATGAAAACGGCAATGTAGCAGGGCTAATAGGGATTGCTCGTGATATCTCAGAACGAAAACTCGCCGAAAAGCAATTACAGGTTCAAACAGATTATGCAGAAATGCTGCTGAATACAGTTCCGAGTGCTGTCTTTTCAGTTGATAATAATAAGAAGATTTTAAGCTGGAATAAATGGGCGGAGTATTTAACTGGTTACTCCACGGAAGAAGCTGTCGGAAAAAACTGCTCCTTGTTTTCCGAGGATCCTTGTAAAGAGCAATGCGGACTTAAATTAAATGAAGCTTCTCAACCAATGATTGGAAAAGTATGTACTATTATTAATAAGGATGGAAATAGAAGATATATATCTAAAAATGTAGCTGTTATTAGAAATAAGATGGGTGAAGTCACTGGCGGAATTGAGTGTTTTGATGATATTACAGAGAGGATAAAAATTGAGGAACAACTTCGAGAAAGCGAAGAGAGATATTCTGCCATTGTGAACTGTGCCCCCGAAATAGTAGTAATATTTAAAGTTGGGATAATTGTCTTTGTTAATGATTCGGGCTTAAGAGCTTCTGGATACACAAAAGACGAAGTTATAGGTCAGAGCGTTCAAAAATTTGTTTCTAAAAAGTCAAATGAACTTATTTTAGAAAATATGAAAAGAAGGTTGATAGGAGACACTATCGGAGATTTTGAGATAGAATTCATTAAGAAAACAGGAGAGTTATCGAATTTAATTGTCAAGACTTCTCCAATAACCTATGAAAACGAATTTGCCGTGCTTGCAGTATTGGTTGATATTACGGAGAGAAAACGTGCTGAAGAGGAATTAAATAAAAAAGAAAAGATACTATCCGCTGTTGCCATGTCAATTAAAGAGTTTTTAGATTGCAGTGACTATTTAGTAGCAGTGACGAATTCCTTTGAATTGCTTGGAACAGCGACTCAGGCCGATAGAATTTATCTGTTTCAAAACTCGACGGATGTGGCTGGAAATCGGTATACTAATCAAAAAGTTGAATGGAATTCAGGTACATGTGAATCTCAGATAACTAATTCCGACTTACAGGAAATTCCTTTTCCTAAAATATATAGTTTTATTGAACCACTGATTAGAGGAGAAGCTTATTTTGGAATTGTAAAAGAGCTTAAAGATGACAGAACCCGGGAAATCCTTACGAGTCAAAATATTTTATCCATTGCGGTAATTCCTGTCTTTGTTAGGGGAGATTTCTGGGGATTTGTAGGTCTTGATGATTGTACTTATGAAAGAAAGTGGTCAGAGGCAGAGTTTTCTGTTTTAAGAGCCTTTGCTAATTCTTTGGAGAGAGCAATCGAGCGAAGTTTGATCAATGAGGAATTAGAAAAGTCAAAAAAAACCGCAGAGACCGCCAGTATTTTGAAAGGTCAATTTCTCGCAAATATGTCGCATGAGATAAGAACCCCTATGAATGGAATTGTTGGCTTTGTTGAACTGCTATGTAGAACAGATTTGACAAGAGAACAAAGGGGATTTCTAGGGCAAATAAAGTCAGCTTCTAATGCGCTCCTGCTGCTTATCAACGATATCTTAGATTATTCAAAAATTGAAGCAGATAAACTGGAGCTTGAGAATATCCTGTTTGATATGCATGCCCTTGTAAATGATTCAATAAACCTTTTTGTCCCTAAAGCTAACCGTAAGGGCATCCGAATTAATCTGTTCATTGAGGGAAATGTTCCCAAATGGTTAAACGGGGATCCTAATAGGTTAAGGCAGGTTCTCAATAATATTGTAGGTAATGCCCTTAAATTTACGGAAGCAGGAGAAGTTGATTTAAAGCTTTTCCTTAGGGAAGAAAGGGAAAAAAGTGTAAAGATCCAACTTCAAATCAGTGATACAGGAATAGGCATAAGCAAAGAAGTGTTGCCAAGGTTGTTTACTGTTTTCTCTCAAGCGGATACCTCAACAACAAGGAAGTATGGAGGCACCGGTCTGGGGCTGGCCATTTCTCAACGGATTATTAAACTGATGCATGGTCAAATAAGTGTAAATAGTGTCTTAGGTAAAGGATCTACATTTTTGATTGAATTAGAATTAAATAAGCACAATGCTAACACAAACCTTAATCAGGAGAATATACAGATTCTAAGCAGAGACTTACTTACAACTGACTATGGTGCTCAGAAGGAGTTAAGTGATGAATTTTCAAATGTGGAAAAAGAAGAAAAAGGTCTGCCAAATAAGGCAATAAGAAATAAAGAATTAACGATCTTACTGGTGGAAGACACTTTAGCGAATCAAAAGCTAGCAATTGTTATGTTGGGACAATTAGGATATAAGACTGAGTTAGCTGGGAATGGGCATAAAGCTGTGGAAATGTGTAAGATAACAAAATACGATATTATTTTGATGGATTGTCAAATGCCAATAATGGATGGGTATGTAGCATCAAGCAGGATTAAGAATGAAGGATTGAACAAAGATACTGTAGTTATTGCCATGACTGCTCATGCTATGGAAGGGGATCGTGATAAATGCCTTAAAGCAGGAATGGATGACTACATCAGCAAACCAATTTTAATGAATGACCTTGATAAAATGATCCAAAAGTGGTTAAAAAAATAGTGCAGTTAGCATAAATATTGTGCTTTTTGTGGTTTTAGTTAAAAGATTTAAAAAGGGAGAACGTAAATGAGTCAGAGAATAGTGGATATAATTGGCTTTAAAGAGGATTTAGGACTAGATTATGACACTCTGAAAGATCTTTATAAGGTTTTTGCTGAAGAATTGATACAGGAGAGAGAAAAGGTTAATAGCCACTTAATCTTACACGAAGTTGAAATTATTAGAAAATCCGTACACAATATCAAAGGTATTGCCAGTAGTTACAGGGCTATATTAGTATTTGAAAGTGCGAGGGATTTAGATGTTAAGCTAAAGCTTCAAGACTTCGAAGAATTAAACAGCTTTGTTGCAGATCTAAATAAGAGAATTGACGAGGCAGTCAAAGAACTTAAAATTTATTTTGGGGAAAAACAGATCTTAAGTTAAGACCATTATAAATGTACAAATTTCATAAAGTTTTCTTAAAGAAATAATTACTAAAAAGCTAATTAAAACAACCCAAAAACGGTTGATTTAATTAGCTTTTTAACATATTACTTTTAAAGTTGCACAAAAGTATTTATGCCTTAAGCATAAGAATTTGGTGACCTTTGGTACTGCAGCGGTGCGTTAGGAACCGTTAAACTATTTATAAAGACTTAACGAATTCTTAGGAAGAGGATTGATTTATATGTCACGGTTGGAAGCCGATGTAGAAATAGACATTAATACAAAAGATGAGGTAGGAACCTTAGCAACCGCCATTGCGAAAATGACAGATAACCTGAACGAAGTCATGACTTATATCAGTTCAGCTTCGGAACAAGTTGCTGTAGGCTCCAAACAACTATCCGATTCTAGTATTGCACTCTCCCAAGGGGCCACTGAGCAAGCCAGTTCAATAGAAGAGTTGAACCTAGCCGCAAGATCAGCAAATGCTGCAAAAGAAACCACCGCAATGATAGAGGGATCTATTAACAAGACCGAGGGTGGTACAAAGATTGCCAATGAGACAGCAGAAGCCCTCAATCAGATTGTTACTAGTATTGCGAGCGTTGCTGAGTTAGTCAGAAATATCGCAGTGGCCTCTAATGAACAGGCATCCGGTATCACACAAATAAATCAAGGAATTATGCAAGTGTCAACTGTAGTGCAAACTAACTCTGCCACATCAGAGGAAAGTGCAGCAGCTAGTGAAGAGCTTGCTAGTCAAGCAGAACTGCTAAAACAACAGCTTTCGAGGTTTAAATTAAGAAAATCTCAATGTTCAAGAGAAACCTGTAGAGGAATGGAGGATTTAAATCCTGATGTTCTCCAGATGCTTGAACGTTTAAGCAATAAACAGCCAGTCCACATGAATTTGCAAAAAGAGGCAGCGGCAACTAAATCACAAAAGATAGCTTTAAGTGATAACGAGTTTGGTAAATACTAAATTATGAAAAAACCACATATCCAACTTAAAAATACAAAGAACTACCCCGACTTAAAAACAAGTAAGAGTTTCTAAGCCCGGGATAATGTGAAATGTAAACACAACATATAATAAAGAACCTCTGAGAGGTTCTTTATTATATGTTACTGTTGTAAGAATTCTTGTACATATAGGTTGCCATAAGCTGATCCGTAAGCAATTCCGACTCCTACATGTGTGAAGCGAGGGTCTAGGATGTTGGCTCGATGGCCAGGGCTTTGCATAAGGGCAGCCATTGAAGCTGGGACCGATTTGTTTCCAGAAATGTTTTCTCCTGCCCAGCGTACTGTAATACCCGCCTGTTGCATCATGGCCCAAGGACTCCCATAGGTTGGAGATGTATGGCTAAAGTAGTTGTTAACTTTCATATCGTTGGCCTTGGCTCTTCCCACTGCTGTTAGACGTAGGTCAGCAACAACTGGATTTAAGCCGGCAGCAGCACGTTCTTGATTGATCATGTCCACCATGAGTTGTTCATCCGCTGTTAAAGCTGATACAGGAGGAATTGAGTTGTTCGTTTGGTTAGTTGGAGTGGGTGCAGGTGCCGGAGTGGGAGTTGGGGTAGGAGTAACTGGAACAGTGTTTTGAGTGTAATTCTTTAAGGAAACAACATTTCCTTGGGTAGTGGGTGATGCTCCAACATAAACATTTGTCGGAGTCGAAACTGTTGGCTGGCTTCCTTGTACTGGAGTAGGGGCTGGAGTTGGAGTTAAAGGAGTAGAAGCCGGAGCGGGAGTAGTGACGGGAGAAGAAGGTCCAAGGCTGATAACCGAACCGGATAATTGACGAGGAGCACCAATTAACAAGGCAGCTTGAACCGGTAACGCAACAGTGGACATTAGAGCAGTCAGTTGAATTCCCAGCAAAATCTTTATGTAACTTTTCACGATCCTTTGTCCTCCTAACTTTATTTAAGGCTTGTCTTAAGACAACTGCAGTATAACATGAGAGGTTGTCTCTTGGAACTGGTATTTTATAGCAATACTATTTCGCAATATTCATAAGAAATTTCCCTCTAACCCTAAAAAGCGCTATAATAATAAAACAGATGTAAATTAGTAGTTGAAAGATTCTTTACATAGAAAATAAGAGAAGGGATGAAGCAATAAATATGAACAAAGAGATGCTGCTGATCTTTGCCCATCCTGACGACGAATCCTTTGCCTTAGGTGGAACCATTGCTAAATACGCTGAACAAGGAGTTAAAATTACTCTTGTTGTTGCTACTAGAGGAGAAGCTGGTAAAGCAGCTGGGCTATGCAAGCAGGAAGAACTTGGGTTATTTCGAGAGCAGGAACTTAGCCGTGCTGCGAAAGTTCTGGGGATTACAGAAGTCATCTTTTTGGACTATAAAGATAAAGAAGTTCCGATTTCCCCGTCTCTTGAAATAGTTGAGAAGCTTGTTCGAATTATCCGTAAAGTTCAGCCTCAAGTAATAATTACCTTTGGTGCTGACGGTTCATCAGGACACCGTGATCACAGAGCAATCCATCATTTTACCAAGGCCGCTATTAAATTGGCTAAAGAATTTATTGAACCGGAGTGGGGAGATCCGTATATTTTGCCACGCTTATGCTATGTTAAGGCCGGATGGAGGCTTGCCGATAATGTATTAAAGGGACTTGACTATATTATTGAAATTAAGCCGTGGGCTGAAAAGAAAAAGAGAGCAATTGAAGAACACAAAACTCAATTGTTTTCACAGCAGAAGTTTGAGGCTTTAGATCAAAAAATCAAAGAAGATTATTATAGTCGAGAGTATTTCCAATGTGATTTTGAGTTAAGTGCTTTCCCTGGACGAGGTAAGGACATCTTTGCAGATATGGAGAGGGTGGGTTCTTAGTGAGAGCAAAGGTAGTGCTGAAATTTTGCCCAGACTACACAGCAGATGTAGAGAAGAGTTTAAGGGAAGGACTCTTGGAATGGGGTGGGATGTCCACTTTTGTAAAACCTGGACAAAAGGTTTTGCTCAAAGTTAATCTGCTTATGAAAAAGCGACCTGAGGAAGCAGTAACTACTCATCCCAGTGTCGTCGAAGCTGTGGTACGCCTTGTTCAGGAGGCTGGGGGGATAGCCATTATCGGGGATAGTCCCGGTGGACCCTATACAGTGAATGCCCTTCAAGCCATCTACTCAAAGTCAGGGTTGCGTGAAGTTGCAGAGCGTACAGGAGCAATTTTGAACGAGGATGTCGGACAAACAACAATTCAATATCCGGAAGGAAAAATCGTAAAAAGCTTAACCGTAACAAACTGCGTCTTAAATGCTGATGTGGTAATCCCTATCTCAAAGCTGAAGACACATGGCATGATGACCTTTACAGGTGGGGTTAAAATTTTATTTGGGGTTATACCGGGTCTTTTAAAAGCGGAATATCATTTAAAAATGTTTAAAATCTCCGATTTTGCCGACCTTTTAGTAGATATTGCTTCTTGGGTAAATCCGTCTCTTAATATTATGGATGGTATTGTCGGCATGGAAGGGGATGGCCCTTCAGCGGGCAACCCACGGAATGTTGGAGCGCTTCTTATGAGTACAGATCCTTATGCCTTAGATACTGTAGCGGCAGATTTGATAGGCTTAAAGCCCGAAAAGGTTCCTACTCTGATGGCAGCACGTGAGCGAGGTTTTATTAGCAGGCTCAATGAACTGGATTTAGCAGGTGATCCACGATCACTTTGGAGAATAGAGAATTTCAAAATTCCTAAAGCAGTATCCACGAATTTTTTGGATATGTTTCCTATGCCTCAGGGTGTAAAGGATTTTGTAATGAATCGTTTGAGACCGTTGCCAATGTTTGAACATGATAAGTGTGTGGGATGCAGAGACTGTCTTAATAACTGCCCTCCGAAAGCATTGACTATGAATGAAAGTCAGCGACCAATTGTCGACTTGCAAGCTTGTATTCGCTGTTTTTGCTGTCAGGAACTTTGTCCACATCATGCAGTAAAGCTCTATAAACCTTGGTTGGGAAGAAAACTGATTAAGTAATTGCTAATAGAAACTTAATATACAGATAATCTAAACATGAGAGTCTTTTATTGAATTATATGGCATGTCTTTTGGTGGAGGGTGTTACTAAATGGCGGAAAGTGCACTAGTTATTGATGTAGGATCAGGCACTCAGGATATTTTGCTCTATCAATCAGAGAGAAATCTAGAAAACTGTCCGAAGTTTATAGTTCCCAGTCGAACCCAGATTGTCGCGGCCCAGATTCGAGAGGCTACGTCTAAAAGAGAGCAAATTTTTTTACATGGGCATTTAATGGGCGGAGGGGCAAGTTCTGCTGCGCTAAAAAAACATATCGCAGCAGGTCTTAAAGTTTACGCCACTGCTGAGGCGGCGGTTACATTTAACGACAATTTGGCGATTGTAGAAGGCATGGGAATCCTGATTTGCGATAAACCTCCGGAACCGGTAACTTCTATCTGGATGGGAGATGTAGATACAGGTTCTCTGCGGCAAGCACTCGAAGCATTTGGCCTGGGTTATCCAACAAGAGCGGCAGTAGCAGTCCAAGATCATGGTTTTAGTGTTACGGAGAGCAATAGGACGCTTAGATTTCGCCTTTGGGAAGAATTTGTCCTTCAGGGGGGAGATTTAAAAAAACTAGTCTTCACAGAGACTATTCCAAAAGTCTATACGAGAATGCGTGCCCTTCGAGCCATTATTCCGAATGCAGTCGTGACTGATACTGGAACAGCAGCACTCTTGGGAATCATGGCAGATCAGTATGTAAAGCCTTACTTAAATCAGGGAATTTTGGCTATTAATATTGGGAATTCTCATGTCCTTGCTGCCGCAATACGCGGTGAACGGGTTTATGGAGTATTTGAGCAGCATACTAGTATGCTTGATACCGAATCTTTGGCGCATTATATCAAACGATTTCAATTGGCTGAATTGACCAATGACGAAATCTACTCAAACGGAGGACATGGAGCGGCTCTTCATCCGGATATGGGCTCCGGCTGGGATTTTGTTGTTGTTACCGGCCCGAGAAGAAGTATGGCAAAACCAATGAACTGGTATGAAGCGGCACCTTATGGGGATATGATGTTAACAGGATGTTTTGGCATACTGGCAGGAATGGGAATCATTAAGTAAAAAAAGTTTAATTAAGGCAAGGACTTTTTACATAAATGGAGAATTTAAACAAGGGAGATATTACTCTCTTACAGATTTGAATGCATAAAGAAACGGGGGGGGACCATGGCCGAGTTTTTATCACAATTTCGTAATTTTGGACCGCGGAGCGCTATTGATATTATCGTGGTGGCAGTGGTCTTCTACCAGTTTTATATGCTCATTAAACGTACTCGTGCTGTTCAGTTAGTCAAAGGAGTAATGGTTCTTTTAGCAGTCTCTTTGCTAGCAAAATATTTTCAATTAACGAGTATTAGTTGGTTATTAAATAAGCTCTTGGAAGTGTTTTTCATAGCGATACCTGTTGTCTTTCAGCCTGAACTTAGAAAGGCTTTAGAACAATTAGGCCGAGGGCGGTTTTTTACTCGTCATCCTTCTACCCCCGGAGTAGATACATTAGAACAAGTCGCGGAAGAATTAGTGCGTTGTACACAAGTCCTTTCTAAGAATCGGATTGGGGCTTTGATTGTGATTGAACGTCAAACAGGAGTTCAAGATTTTGTAGAGACTGGAATCAAAATTGATGGAGTGGTATCGTCTGAGTTTTTAGTCAATATTTTTATTCCAAATACACCACTTCATGATGGGGCGGTAATTATTCGACGCGATCGAGTGGCGGCTGCTGGTTGCTTTCTTCCTTTGTCTGTAAATCCCGCTATTAATAAGGAATTGGGAACACGGCACAGAGCTGCTTTAGGATTAACAGAGATTACTGATTCTTTAGCCCTCGTTGTTTCTGAGGAAACGGGAGCGATATCTATTGGTATAGATGGTGCACTGACTCGGTTTACCGATGAAAAATCTTTACGAGAATTATTGCTAAGGGAACTTGATGTTAAGAGTATTCCCTCATCGGTTATTCCGTTTTGGAGGTGGTAGTGATGTTAGAGCTGTTGCGGAGAAACCTTGGTGTTAAGGTAGTTTCGTTTTTGTTTGCGATTCTCTTTTGGTTATATGTGCTGAATCAAGGAACGACGGATAAGCTGATTCCTGAACAAACACTGACAATTCCCCTCGTGGTCAGTGGATTAGATCAAAAAATGGTTGTAATGACTCAGCTCCCTTTAGTCCGTGTCCGTTTACAAGGAATAAATCCCAGTGCCAACATTAAAGATATCTATGCAGTGGTAGATCTTTCTTCCGGTATGCCGGGAGAAAGTACCTATGGCATTAAAGTAAATATCCCAACAGGGACTAATGTTGTAGATTATCAACCCAGCACTATTAAGTTAACTCTAGATACAGTTGAGGAAAAGATGGTTCCGGTGCAAGCAGTTGTCTCGGGGAGCCCGGCGAATGATTATCAGGTAGGAAGTCTTATCATTAAACCCTCAGCGGTTAATGTACGAGGTCCCAGCTCTAAGCTAGGCACCTTAGACAAAGTAATAGTTGAAGTTAGTGTAGCAGGAGTTAATGAAACAATTCAGGTTTCCAGACCCGTGAGCTTTCGTGATAAAGAAGGTAAACCGATTTTTGGACCTGACCCAAGCGTAACTATTCTAAGCGCTTATCCAAGCAGCGTAGATGTAATTGCCCCAATCATGGCAAAGGAGCTGTCTTCAAAGATGGTTCCCCTTAAAGTGACAAGTAAAGGGACCCTGGCCGCAGGAATGGAACTTCGCTCACTAGTTCCATCTCCGGGTAGTGTACAGGTTTCCGGGACCCAGCAAGCTTTGAAAGGCTTCGACACACTCAATATTGGGCCAGTGGACATTAGTAATTTAGCGGATAATAAAACATTTCAGATACCTATCGAGCAAGTCGCTCTACCACAGGGAGTTTCCTTGATAGGTGGAACAACCATAAGTGTAACTGCCCAGATTGGGCCCGGGCCTGTCCAAAAAACTATTCCAGGGGTTGCGGTTCAAATTCGAAATGTGGGGAAAGATTTAGAGATAGATCAATCAATAGCCCCTATAGATATTGTAATTGAGGGACTTTCCGACAACTTAAAGAATGTAACAGCAGATCAGATACAACTTTGGGTTGATGCTTCCGGTCAGCCAGTTGGCAGTTATTCGAATATCAATGTTTTCTGGCAGCTTCCTCCGGGAGTGACAATGCCTACTACACCTCAAGTGACCTATAGTCTTAAAGCTCACTTGGATAAAGGAGCAGAGTAAATAAGTGGATTTAGTGTGGTCGAATTTGAGAATCGCTGTAGAAGAGGATATTTTCTTAACGACTATAATGGCTCGTAAAATGAAAGTGTCGGAACAAAGTATCAGTGGTTTGCGTTTTCTGAGGCGTTCTTTAGATGCTCGTAAGAAGCCTCATCTTGCTTTCGTGTATACGCTCCAATTCTCTCTTAATGTGCCGAGACCTGAAGGGAATCGAATTTTAGCTCGGGTTCCCGGACTTAAGGAGGCGCTTATAGAGGTTCCTATTATATGGCCAAAACCCAGCAATACCCTGGTTCATCGTCCGGTAGTAATTGGTGCCGGACCGGCAGGGTATTTTGCTGCATTATCATTAGCGCGAAAGGGATATGCTCCGCTCGTTCTGGAACGGGGTGACTCCGTCGAGGAACGATCCCGTAAGGTTCAGGAATTTTGGGATAAAGGAAAGTTAGATTCTGAGAGTAATGTGCAATTTGGAGAAGGTGGAGCCGGGACTTTCTCGGATGGGAAGCTCACAACTCGCATCCAAGATCGACGGATTTCGGAGGTCTTAGAAACCTTCGTCAAGCATGGAGCTCCCTCAGAAATTCTTTACCTAGCGAAGCCTCACATTGGAACAGACATCCTTAAAGATGTAGTTAAAAGAATTCGACAGGAAATTGTATCTTTGGGCGGAGAGGTTCGTTTTCGCGCTAAAGTAACCGGATTGAAGTCATCCTTAGGCCGTCTAAGTAAGGTAGTTGTCAACGGAGAAGAGGAAATTTCCGCTGAAACAGCTATTCTTGCAATTGGGCATAGTGCTCGGGATGTCTTTAAACTATTAAGCGATATGGATCTTACTCTGGAGAAGAAATCCTTTGCAATTGGCTTGAGAATTGAGCACCCCCAGGCTCTAATAAATCAGTCTCAGTATGGAGTTGAGGAACACCCTCACCTTGGCGCTGCAGATTATCAGCTCACTTACAAGGATGTGAGAACCGGCCGAGGGGCCTATGCCTTTTGCATGTGCCCGGGAGGAAAGGTTGTGGCAGCTGCATCTGAGGAGGATGGAGTTGTCACGAATGGAATGAGCGGTTATGCTCGGGATACAAAGATTGCCAACAGCGCATTAGTCGTAACTGTTGGGGCAGACGATTTTCCGACAGCTAACCCACTGGCAGGTTTAGAATTTCAACGAACCTGGGAACATAAGGCATTTGTTGCCGGTGGATCTGCCTATAGGGCACCTGCCCAAAGAGTTGTTGACTTTTTTGAACGGCGTGTAACGGATAATTTTGATTTGTTACCCACTTATAATCCCGGTATTAAACCGTATAACTTACATGAGGTGCTTCCGGAAGTTGTAGGAGATGTTTTAGAGCGTGCTCTTCGAGATTTCAATGGGAAGATTAAAGGTTTCAGTGGGAAAGAGGCAACTTTGACAGGGATTGAGACAAGAACCAGTTCTCCCATTCGCATCGTCCGAAATACCCAGGGAGAATCCTTAAATCTGGCGGGACTCTATCCGACGGGTGAAGGAGCGGGGTATGCAGGGGGAATTACAAGTGCTGCTGTCGATGGTATTAGAATTGCTGAATTTCTTATGGCGCAATTTGCTCCAATAGAGTAAACTAATGTAGTTGACTTTTATCAAATATGTATAGGGGCGGTTCCGTATGCTATGTGTAAGTATTGGACATATAGCTTATATGACTGCAATACATAGGAATATGTCGACGATGTAAGAGCCTTTTGTTTGGAATGTAAAATCTTGAATTCTAAAATTATATTTGAAAATTAAGAACTTTTTACTAGGAAAACAATACACTAAATAAGAAGGGAGGGAACGATTTGGATCGACTCTTTGGAACTGATGGGGTGCGTGGTGTGGCTAACAGCCAACTGACCCCCAGTCTTGCTTTTCGCCTTGGGCAGGCAGGTGCCTATGTACTTAGCAAGGAGCATCCACATCCCCGAATCATAATTGGCAAAGACACTAGAATCTCAGGAGATATGCTTGAAGCTGCACTTATTGCAGGGATCTGCTCAGTTGGAGCGGATGTCTTGCGGGTTGGGGTACTACCGACTCCTGGAATCGCCCTCTTGACTCGAACTCTTGATGTTAGTGCCGGTGTCGTTATTTCTGCCTCGCATAATCCAGTACAAGATAATGGGATTAAGTTTTTTGATTCAACAGGTTATAAATTGCCCGATGCCATCGAAGATGACATAGAAAGAATTGTTGTCAGTACTGAAAAACCTTGGGAAACCCCAATCGGTGGGGAGATCGGCCGGGTTATCGAAGTACCTGATGCCGAAGCCCGCTATAAGGATTTTCTCAAGAATACTGTAGGACGTTTAGATGGTATTAAAGTCGTTCTAGATTGTGCCAATGGTGCGGCATCCTTTGTTGGCCCAAAAGTATTACAGGAAGTAGGGGTTGAAGTAATCTCTATTTGTAATACACCTGACGGTGTGAATATCAATGCAGGCTGCGGATCGACTCATCCTGAAAAGTTGCAGAAGGCTGTTCTGGAGCACAATGCAGACCTAGGGTTGGCAATGGATGGAGATGCTGATCGTCTTATTGTAGTAGATGAACATGGAACTGTTTTAGACGGAGACTTTATTATGCTTATTTGTGCTTTAGCACAGAAAGGAAAAGGAAAGTTAGCACAAAATGCAGTTGTAGTTACTGTAATGAGCAATTTGGGGTTGCATCTGGCTCTAAAAGAAGCGGGAATCGCGATCTATGAGACAAAAGTCGGGGATCGCTATGTTATGGAAGAATTAATCAGGACAGGGGCTCAGCTTGGGGGAGAGCAATCTGGACATATTATTTTCCTGGACAACAACACCACGGGCGATGGTTTATTAACTGCTCTTCAGCTCTTGGCAGTGATCAAGGAACGGCAACTTCCTTTGTCAAAGCTCGCATCTCAAATGCAACGGCTGCCTCAAGTTTTGCTTAATGCTAAAGTTCAACATAAGGAACGGTTAATGAAGGATGATCGAGTACTTACCAAAGTACAAGAAGCAGAGGATCTACTTAACGGTACAGGCAGAGTATTAGTACGCCCTTCTGGCACAGAGTCTTTAATTCGGGTAATGGTAGAAGGTTCAGACCAACAAAAATTGAAAGAATTAGCCCAAGAAGTAATCGACACTATTCTGCTATGTGATGAATAAAATACCAGTGCATACTTTTTAAATTTTAGCTATAATAGTTTCATGTGTCTTTTGCAGTAGAGTTTACCAGAGCTTTATGAAAAGAGGCACATGAACTAAATCAGATCTGTCAAATAGCCTTAATCAGTGTAAATGGATAAGGCATGTGATTAGCCATTCTTTTTAGTATAGATCTATTCTTGGAAAGAAGGTGATGCTATCGGTTAAAAGTAATCGGGATACTCTGGACGATTGAATCAGGAACGGCAATATCTTAAAGCGCCAGGACCTTTCTATTAATGCTAAGGTCGACGAGGAAGAGGGTTATCGAAGTATTCGGCGGATCCCTCTCGGTGGCTTGTCACCGTAAAGCTTGCTTAAAACCAGAGAGTAATTTTTGGGACAAAGGTAAAGCTGTCAAGACAAGGGGAAAGTGGGTTTAATTTGATCCCCCTTGCTTGTTGTTGCCAAGAATCTGATTAAAGTCGTCCAACTAAGGATGGCTTTATTTTTTTCATCCGGGAACGAGAGATGTAACGTTCTTAATTGTAAGACTATGAGTAATAGGCGGCAGAAAAGGTGCTCGAATTTTACTGATAAGAAAGTTCTAAAGAAAATTGTGTATATTGATACATACTGGAGACGAGTATGGATGTACTATTATTATTTTGAGAGGGGTAACGAATATGTGTGGTATCGTAGGATATATTGGAAAAAGAGTAGCTATTCCTATTTTAGTTGATGGATTAAAGAAATTAGAGTATAGAGGGTATGACTCTGCAGGTGTAGCAGTCCTTGACTGTGAAAAAATTGTGGTTTCAAAAAGCGTTGGAAAGTTAGTTGCTTTAGAAGGAGAACTTGGTCAGGATTATTCTCAAGCTTCTATCGGAATCGGTCACACTCGCTGGGCAACTCATGGTCGACCATCTCAGCTAAATGCGCATCCCCATTGCGATTGTAATCAAGATTTTGTAGTTGTGCATAATGGAATCATTGAAAATTACCTGGAATTAAAAGATAAGCTTATTGAAAAAGGCCATAAATTTGCTTCTGAGACAGATACGGAAGTTTTAGCTCACTTACTGGAGGATTACTTTGAAGGTGACCTTGAAGGAGCAATGAGAAAGGTTCTAAAGACTATTCGGGGTTCCTTTGCGATGGTCGCCTTAAGACGTCAGGAACCCGATAAATTGGTGGCAGCTCGCAAAGATAGTCCAATGGTGGTCGGTCTCGGTGAAGGAGAATTTTTTGTAGCCAGTGACATTACTGCGATTTTGAACTATACTCGTAAAGTTTATATTTTAGATGACGGTGAAATGGTAGTCATTACTGAAGAAGGGGTTAAGGTCACAGACTTTGAAGGGAATCCTCGCACGAAGGAAGTCTATGATGTAAAGTGGGATGCAGTAGCTGCTGAGAAAGGTGGATATGAGCATTTCATGCTCAAAGAGATCCATGAACAACCAAAGGCCCTGAGAGACACGGTGTTAGGCCGTCTGGAAGAGGAGCGAGTCGTCCTCCAAGAAGTAGACTTAACTCTGGATGAACTTGCCCAAATTAATAAGGTATATATCGTTGCCTGCGGTACAGCCTGGCATGCAGGGTTGGTTGGCAAAACCCTGATCGAACGCTGGGCGCGCCTCCCTGTCGAAGTCGATATAGCCTCCGAGTTCCGCTATCGCTCCCCATTAGTTGATGAGCATACTTTAGTTGTGGTAGTCAGCCAGTCGGGGGAAACTGCTGACACCTTAGCAGCTCTGCGTGAAGCAAAAAACCGCGGTGCCCGGGTGGTAGCAGTTACAAATGTAGTCGGCAGTACCGTGTCCCGTGAAGCTCACGATGTAATCTTTACTTGGGCCGGTCCAGAGATTGCAGTAGCCTCAACAAAGGCATACACCACTCAGTTAGAGGGAATGGTTTTACTAGGACTCTATCTCGCTCAAGTCAAAGGGTCATTACCTTCGGGAAAAATAGGAGAGATTATTGAGGCTCTGAAAAAGATTCCGGCTCAAGTTCAAGAGCTGTTAGATCAAGAAGATTTAATTAGAGAATTAGCAAAATCCTTTGCTAAGGTAGAAAACACGTTTTTCATCGGACGCTCTCTAGATTGGGCTGTGGCAATGGAAGGATCACTTAAACTAAAAGAGATTTCTTATATCCACGCGGAAGCCTATGCAGCGGGAGAATTGAAGCATGGCACCTTGGCCTTGATCACTGAGGAAACGCCTGTTATCGCTTTAGCTACTCAACGAGATGTATATGAAAAGACGATTTCTAATGTCAAAGAGGTAAAGGCCCGGGATGCTAAAGTGATCGGACTGACCTATGCAGGTAACACCAGTATGGCGAAGTCGGTGGATCATGTCATCTATATACCCGAGACCTTGGATGAGCTTTCCCCCATGCTTACAGTTATTCCACTGCAACTGCTATCGTACTATGTATCTGTTGCAAGAGGGTGCGATGTCGATAAACCGAGGAATTTGGCGAAGAGCGTTACGGTGGAGTAAGGGAGGGGCCAGTAAAGACTCCAGTGTGGGTTCTCAAATAGTTTGAGACTATGTTCATAAAGTGTGAGACTATAATTAAAAAGTTTGAGACCATTATGAGTTCTAAATGTTTTCTTTTACTAAGTCGGTTAATAAGAGGCTATTACTAGAATAGTGTTCTGTGTAGCCTCTTTGAATTGAGGATGATAAGATGTTTAACACTTTTTGGACATTTTCCAGATGAAGTAGCACTGAATTGGTTTGCGAGGTGTTGTAGATTAATAAAGTCGGTAAATGGTTAATAAAGTCGGTAAACTTTTTGAAAGTCGGTAAAAAGAGAAGGTTAGACTAGCTGATTTAGATTAATAAAGTCGGTAATGTGGCGTGCACAATAAATTGTCACTGATTATACTTTTAGTTGTCACCAATTTATACCGTAATTGTCATCAAATAAAGTCCAAATTGTTGAGAACTAGTGATATGAAGCGGCCACCCGACTGTTTTAGGTAAATTTTAGCAATTATCGAAACATTTATCGGTAAGATACAGTACAACGAAATATATCATTAATTTGGCATGTTTCGTTGTACGCCAGTGGTGGACATAATTGGACCAGTGTGAGTAATAATTACAAAAAGTTGGGAACCGTACAAAAGTCGGGAACTAATTTATAACTGCTTATTTTGTAATGGCTAGAACGTGATTATTTCCATTTCTTAGAATGGAATCCGTCTATTGTGGATATTCGAGAACAGTTTCCTCAACAGGCGAAGATACTCTGTTCATTGCAGAAAATAAAGGAATAAAACATCCGGCTGATCCTGATGGCGGGACTAGGAATTTAGGAATCCCACTGCTTTAGACCGTCTACTTCAGCAGGCACTTACCCAAGTATTAACCCCAATATTTGACCCAGACATTTCCCCATATAGCTATGGGTTTAGACCGGGAAAAAGAGGACATGATTCGGCACGACAAGCACGCGAATACATCCAACAGGGATATAAAGTAGTAGTAGACACCGACTTGGAGAAGTTTTTAGATCGTGTAAACCACGACATATTAATAGCCAGAGTAGCTCGAAAAGAGAAGAACAAACGTATTCTAAAACTTACTCGTTCCTATGTTGAAACAGGTTACAGCAGGACTCACTTTTGGAAGAGTTTGATGAAAACGCTATGGTATTCGGTGGTAGACAAAGTCACGGTCAATGATTCCAATGATATTCAGTTTACTTTTGGGATAGTACGGTGGTTAAAGCATAATAGTTATACTCGACCCACAGGGTGGTAGGTGCCTACTCTGTGGGTTTTTCACGTTAAAATAAGCAACTTATGTCGTATAATAATGGAAAGGAAAGAAGGTCGAAATAGATCGGAGGTGAAACAAATGGCTAAATATACAGATGATGATATAAGAAAACTCCCGAAAATTACTTGCCAAATTACAGAATTATCTGGGAATATCCCCTATGGCTGTGAGCATCGGAATGAGAAATGATCTATTGCCAATCGGATATGCTATTAAAAATGAAGACGGTTACTCCGACAGCTGGAGTTACCATATTATCGATGAGCGGCTGATTGCCTATAAGCATGGGAAGATAACCAATGTTCAGGTTCAAAACATTGAAAAGAACCTCAACACGATCATTTCGCAGTTTGAAGAAATGAAAAAATACCTGCTTTTTATATTAAGCGAAAGCGCAAAACAGAGATAAAAATTATTTGAGTATGCGGTTTCGCTGAATCTAGATTCATAGCGAGAAAAAATAAAGCTAAGCTTATTCTCTTTGGCCAGAAAAATAAGAAAAGAAAGGAGGAATCAATTTGACAGAAGATCAAATCAAAAAAATGTCCAGAGGGCAATTGTATAATGAAATATGGGAGATCTCAGTAGCCGGTGTAGCTAAGAAATATAACGTGCATTACGTCGAATTGCTTAAATTATGTAACGAAGCAGATATTCCATACCCGCCGTCCGGATACTGGACACAACTCAAATTTGGTAAAGCCGTAACAAAAACACCGTTGCCAGAGTCCAGAGTAATTGAAGTTTCGCTGCCAGCTAACTCTACTCCCAAACGCAAAACTGCTGCTGCATCTATTGCTGTTACTGAAGTGAATAAAGCCAAAGTCGAGGAAAACCCGGATTCAAATGAAGCCGTGGAGTATAATGAAACAACTGAAAAGCAGCATAAAGCTGAAGAGGTGGCTACTCCTCCAGATAATCGGACTACTTATCGGACGGTGGATAAAAAGCAAAACATTTATAACCGGGAAAAACTTTATGAAGAGGTGTGGGCAAAACCGGTTGTTGATGTTGCTGCTCAATATGCCGTGTCAGACGTGGCTATACATAAAATCTGTAAAACACTTAATATACCTGTTCCACCCCGGGGTTACTGGTCAAAGATTCGCGCAGGGGCAAAACCCAAAAAGACCCCGCTCCCAAAAACAAAAGGAGTTACTGAGATAATAGGGGCAAGGACTTTTGAAGGCGTAAAGGTCAGTAATGCAACTGGGCAACCGCTTGTATTTTTAGCTGAAGGCGAGAAACAACAAGTACATCTTGCTGCACGACAAGTTAAGGTATCGCCTGAAAATGCACAATTACATAAAAAGATAGTTGCCTATAGGTCTGTGGTCAAAGAATGGAATAAAAAAAACATGAGGCCTGAGGGTACACAAAAAGGCTTCAGTAACTATAGCTATTCCAATCGTCCACCATTTCTAGCCGGTGTTATCTCAGATGAAACCCTTTCAAGGGTTTATCGGATACTTGATGCGATATATCGTCAAGTTGAAAGTTTAGGCGGTTCAGTCAATAATGATCTTTCCCTTCAGGTTAGAAGTGAACAAGTCTATCTTGAAGTGTTTGAGGCGCAAGATGAAGTCAAGCATCAAATCACACGGCAAGAAGCAAAGGAAATACTTATCTATGAAGATGCAGAGCGCCATCACACATGGGCTAGTAAACCCAATATTCGTAAGTATGACTATGTTTTCAATGGAAAACTTAGAATCTGTATTCGTAAGGGCAGATATTTTAGAGATACAGATACGGTTAATATTGAAACCAGGCTCGGCGATATACTAATCGAACTCTATGAAGAATCTGAAGTGGTTCGCCTTGACCGAGAAGCACGTGAGGAAGCCAAACGTAAACAAGAGGAAGAGGAAAGGCTGCGCCAAGAACGCCGCAAACGCTTCAATGAAGAAGTTGACCGGACAATTGCGTTGACCAATATGGCACAGGATTATGACACTGCCTGTAAAATCAGAGCCATTATCTCTGCTTTAGAGTCAGCAGAAAATATTGATGAGGAAACTTCTTCATGGATAGATTGGGCTAAGAAGAAAGCTGAATGGTTTGACCCTACAATATCCAGAACTGATGAATTTCTTGGGGATCGTAATCATGAAGAATGTGAAGAACGGAAAACTCGTAAAAAAACTTATTGGTGATTAAGAAATCGTATACGATGGCCTGGCGAGGGGATTTTCTCAATGGGACAAGGGTTGGGGTTAGATGTTAAGGCGGAGACGGTGGATACATAGGTGCTGACCTTGCAGGCTGGATATCACACTATAGCAAGACGCTTAACGGAAGACGGAGTTCTCACTCAACGCGGTAACAAGGTTTCAGAAGATCTTTAACGCCGATCTTTTAACCAAGAAGAGGGTCAAAAACAAGGGAGAACTGCCGCAGTATTTATTATGAGGACACCCATACAGCGATTATTGATAAGGATACCTGGCAGTGTGTGCAGCTTGAATTTGAGCGACAGGAGCAGTATAAGAAGGCTCTTCTATGAGCAAGTACCATTATAATCAGAGCGAAAGGTATGGTTTTGTTGGAAAAATAATCTGTAAGCATTGTAGTCGTACATATGTCATGCGAGAGTCAGCACGTACCCAGGACTTGGGTGGCAATATTGGCCTGCTCAGGATTTAGATCAGGACGATATAAACCGCTGGGACCGGATGACTGCCAATGCGAGGTCAAGATCGATGGGGATTTACCGGAACGGGCCTTTGTTAACGCTTGGAACGAGTTGATAGAAAGCCGGATAACCTATGAAGAAGAATGGAAACAATGCATGGATGGAAGCGATTTATTGCTTAGATATTGGGCAAAAGAACTAAGACGTTTGGTTGAGGACAGAGGTCTGATTGAAGGGTTCTCGTATGAACTGATGCTTAAAACGTAGACCATATAGTTTAGTAGGAAACGATGGACCGGTAGAAGTGATTTTCCTTGCTGGTGTAAGAGTTGAGGTTAGATTTTAAGGCGAAGACGACGGGCATCTACCTTTAATACACTAAGGCAGCGAAGCGATTAGAAGTAGGAGCCGATAAGTGAAGTTCAATCCTTAGAAAAGTATTTGATCTAGTACTAGTTTTTATACTGCCATATAACCTAGGGTTTGACTGCTTAAAAGTTTACATATTAAAAAAAGGAAAATTTTTATGTTTATTGCAGGAATTACTTCTTATTTACAGAATTTATTTAATATCCCCCCAAATATGTAATCAACAAGCCTGAACAAGGGGCGAGAATTTATGAAATCTGAGATATTGGTTCTTTTAAGCGGCGGTCTTGACTCAACAGCTTGTGTTGCATACTACTTGAACTTGGGCTTTAAAGTTAAGGCTCTTTTTGTTGATTATAACCAAAATGCAGTTGACCAAGAAAAGAAATCAGCTTATGCCATTAGCAATTATTACTGTGTTGACTTCCAAGTCTTGAAATGTTCTGGGTTGCGTCAGTGGGGAACGGGAGTAATTCCTGGAAGAAATGCATTTTTATTAAGTATTGCCTTGCTTTCATCAAACCTAAGTCAGGGATTGATTGCTATTGGAATCCATTCTGGTACTAGTTACTATGACTGTTCACCTAATTTCTTATTGGAAATGAACAATTTGTTTGATTGCTATACAGATGGGAAAATTTCTATTAGTGCGCCATTTTTAAATTATAATAAAGATTTTATCTGGCAATATTGTTTGGATCATGCTGTGCCGATTGAACTAACTTACAGTTGCGAAAAAGGTTTTTTAGAACCATGTGGTAGTTGTTTATCATGTAGAGATAGGGAGGTTCTCCGTGCTTGCAAGAAGAAATAAATTGGTTCACCCTAGTGGAGTTATTTTAGAAACACCAATGCTTATACCATCTTTTTCGAGTAAGGGTTTTAGGTTTAATAAGCAGGATAAGTCCGAGGCATCAATAATCTTCAGAGTGGCAGAGGAGTACTTAACCCAATGCTTATTAATAAGTGCCTATGATGGTCATTATGGTTATGTCCCTAGTGATGATTTCCCAACTGAAGTTGTTTTTGTCGATAGTGGAGGATACGAAACATCTGACGAGCATGATTTATCCGAAGTTATGCGTTACGTTGGCCCGATTAAAGAATGGACTGAAGATTTGCATAAACAATTCCTGAATAACTGGCCTAGCCATGTGCCTGGAGTTTTTATTAGCTTCGACCATGGTAGTATTCATAGAACGATTCCTGAGCAAATCGAGCAGGGACGTGATCTTTTTTCAAAGTATACGAATCAAATGAGCGATTTTCTTCTAAAGCCAGAAAATGAAGAAAGATATATTTCTTTACAAAAGATCTTGGATAATATATTGCTTCTAAAAGACTTTGATATTATTGGTTTTACAGAAAAGGAGTTAGGGAAATCTTTATTAGAGAGAATGCAAAATATTGCAATAATAAGAATGGCATTAGATAAAGCGGGCATAAATTCTCCGTTACATATATTTGGAAGTCTTGACCCAATAACATCTTCCTTATATTTTCTGTCTGGGGCGGAAATTTTTGATGGGCTTACATGGTTAAAATATTCTTATTATACCGGTAAAACAATTTACAAACAAAACTATGGTGCTTTAGAACCTACCTTATTAAATATGAGAGAAGAAACATTAGACGCTACCATTTGGGCAAGGAATATTTATCATCTAGAAAGTCTCCAAATACAAATGAAAAATTTCCTACTGGAACATGACTTTAGAATGTTTCAGGAAAACTCCGAGTTATTAAGAAACTCATATGATACACTGTGCGGAAAACTAGGAGGGAGATTTTAATGGGTGGATCAGGTGGAGGATATTTTCACATTTCTAATCCGAATGACTTTACTAAGAAACTAAGAGAAGAAGAAGAAAAAACTACAAATAGTCATTTTGAAACTGAAGTTTCAGGTTTAATAGATGAACTATTAGCACAATATAATAACCGTGATACTGAACTCATTACAAGGCATATTGAGAGAATAAAATTGGCACTAGAAAAAGACATTGAAGGTGTCTTAGATCTGCTTTTCGGTGGTTCGGTCTCAAAACATACATACGTAGATGGCTTAAGTGACATAGATGCACTAGTGATATTAAATAAGTCGGATTTAAATGGAAAATCACCAGAGGATGTAAAGAATTATTTTTATACTAGACTGAAAGAAAGTTTGCCCAATACTGAGATTCATAGAGGAAAATTAGCAATAACAATAAAATACTCCGATTCAGAAATACAAATTCTCCCAGCCGTAAGGACTGAAAGTGGAATAAAGATAGCTGACCAAAATAGTGGAAAATGGGCGAGTATTAATCCGGAAAAGTTTACTACTTGTTTAACAGAAGTTAATAAAAATGTTTCTATGAAACTTATACCTACTATTAAAATGGTTAAATCCATAATTTCAAATTTGCCAGAAAATAGGCAGCTAACGGGGTACCATGTTGAATCGCTAGCTGTGGAAATATTTAAAAGTTATGATGGAAAAAAGACAACTAAGTCAATGCTAAAACATTTCTTTTCTGAAGCAACAGATAAAGTTATGTCACCAATTAAGGATAAGACTGGTCAATCTAGACATGTAGACGATTACCTTGGGTCAGGTGGTAGCTTAGAAAGGAAGATAGCTTCTGACGCACTAAATCGTATTGCTAGAAAATTAAAAAATGCAGATGGATCACAATCGCTTGATAAATGGAAGGAAATATTGGGGGAAAACAATTGAAAAGTGAAAACCCGAGTCAAAAGTTATCTAAAGTTATTGATATGATGCTTACGGCGCATTCAAGTCTAAGAGACAAATACAATTCATATTCTTTGTTAATGGACTTGTTATTATTTGGGATTTCAATAATTTTAAATGCAACTGTGTTTTTAGATCCTAAAATACTTAAACTAATTGGTTTGAATGAAGATAAAACCAGAATTATTTTGGGGTTAATTTCGATATTAGTCTTTATAGCAACATTTATTTCTTTACGCGTTGATTGGAAACAAAAAGGCGAACAATATAGGCAAACTGCTGAAACACTTTCAAGGCTGAAATCACTTTTAAATGAAAATATGGAAGTAAACCAAGATGGAAATAACTCTATGACAATAATAATGCATCAGGTTAAGGAAGAGTTAGATAAACTTCCTGTTAAAATTCCTGAGAAAAAATTTATACAATTAAAGGCGCGACATAAAAGAAAAATTGCATTAAGTAAGATGATAGATTCTAATCCAGGTGCCTCAATTCTTCTTTTGAAATTGAAGTTGTTCTGGCTATCTAATAAAAATATATTTAAAGGACAGAACCACTCGGAAAGTAGGAGTGAGAATGTTTAATCAAACAATATCTAGGCAACTAGGTATTACTTATATGGATGTTAAACAAATTGTGATAGATTGTGGTTTCGCAAACGAGATAGATTGGCAAGAGGATATTAAGTTTGAGAATATTAACGAATCAAGATTTATAGAGGAAGTAGCTTGGGTTATACTTTCTTCCGGAATGAAAGAGTCGATAATAAGGAGAGTATTCCCTGAAATATGTCGTTTATTTTATAACTGGAAATCAAGTAAAATAGTTATACGAAATAAAGAATTGTGTTTAGTCAATGCACTTAAATATTTTAATAATCCTGGTAAAATAAAAGCCATTATCAGTATTATCGAAGTACTAGATAATATCGGGTTTACTAATGTTAAACAGAAGATTCAAGAACAAGGAATAAATTATTTAAGAACATTTCCCTATATTGGTCCAGTAACATCCTATCATTTGGCTAAAAATATTGGCTTGGAAGTTGCAAAGCCCGATAGACATTTAAAAAGAATTGCAGATAAAGCAGGCTTTGAAAGCGTTGATAATCTTTGTACGGTGATTTCAAACGTAACTGGGGACAAAGTATCTGTAATTGACATTGTATTATGGCGTTTTGCAACCATAAAAACTAATTATCTAGATTATTTTGATTCTTGGATAACGACCTAATCGTAGAAAGATTAAAGCCTTTAAAAGATAGTTCTTTCCGCATATGAATAAATGCACCCCCTTTGGAAAAAGAGTAGGTGCATCGTTAATTTGTATCAAAGATTTGAGTCATTAGACAAAATAAGCACTCAATATTTGATACAATTAATGATCATACGAAGTCCAGCATTGCTGGGCTTTTCGGTTTTTTGAGGCAAACTGAGCATCGTTTAAGACGGCGCTTTTTATGTTTTCTGCACCTATTCGTTGAAAGATGCACCCTACTCTGGAACGATTCCTACCTATCGTTAAAAAGTATAGGAATCGTTAAAAGGTTTGAGGAAAACATTGGCCGAGGGGTAATGTAATCCGAGAACAGAACAATTAAGGATTTGGCAGAACTTTGCCTTACTGGTATTGGAGGAGATTGAAGAAACTCGTTGAATTCTTGAAGTGTGCTCTTAAATGGGTTATATCCTCGCTAAGTTAAAAGTCTAGCTGGATTGGTGCGTGAGGATGAGAATAATTGTCAATAATACAGTGGATGGATAAGTGTTGCAACTCTTTAAGGTTTTTTGTGGATTTAGTTAAATATTACGAGGTAAGTAGAAATTAGCAGATTAAATCTACAAAGCATCTTTTTGTCTACAATAAAGTGTATAATAATGGAGGATATAGAGTGGAATATAGTGCCGGAATGGTGAAATGCTCATTTTGGTTTCCGGAGTTTCGTAAAGTAATTCAGCATTTAAATGCTGGCAAAAAGTTAACTGAAATCAAAGAGAAGAACAAGAATGAGAATATCTTTGCAGCTCCTACACAAGCAAGGGCATCCCAAATATTTAATGCCGTAGCCAGACGTGCAAAGAGTCTAGATCAGTCGTTTTATCTTCTATTTGAGCAAAGTGATGTAACCATGCAAAAGATCATTACCCTTATAGCTATCATGGCGACAGATCGTCTGTTCTTTGATTTCATCTACGAAGTGTATCGTGAGAAATTGATCCTTGGCAGCGATGAACTGACAGATCGGGATCTTCGCATTTTCTTTAAGGACAAGCAATTGCAAAGTAAAAAAGTTGCCAAATGGAGGGACTATACCCTGAAGCGTCTCGGAACCTGCTATAAGACATTGCTCATGGAAGCGGGTATAACGGATCGTTCGACTGGCAACCGGAAACTATTGAAGCCGATTTTGGACAAATCTTTGGAAGATTGCCTGCGAGCTAACGGCATGGAGATCATGATCCATGCCCTAACGGGAGTGAGATAAAATGGCCAGTTTGGAAGAACGCTTGGATCAAGCAGAACGAATGATCAAAATGCCCAGCTTCCGCCAGAATAAAGGCCTGGGTAATGAAGTGGGCTATTACGTTTTTGATTATCCTGCTGAAAAGGAAATGGTCGTCAGAGAACGCATTGAATACATAAAGGCCAAAAACTCTAAAGGCACAGATGGGTTTGAACTCGTTGTCTTCGACCTTTATGATATCGTAATCGATATGTTGGAGCAGGAAGGCTTTATGGAACAGTGCTACAAGTTTGAAAAGAAAAAGGGCCTGGAACGAATCGTTAAAGCGGTCGGTAATCTTTTGCAGATTAATGATGATGCCAGCATGATTGTTCAATACATTCAGAAACGAACACCCCAGGAAGCCGTTGTTTTTCTGACGGGGATTGGCAAGTGCTATCCGCTACTTCGGTCACACAAGGTTCTCAACAATCTTCATCAAGCGATTGACTATGTACCGGTCGTAATGTTCTATCCAGGCAAATACGATGGGCAGACCTTGATTCTGTTTAATGAGATTAAAGACGATAACTATTACCGAGCCTTCAGGCTTGTGGAGTAAGGAGCGGAAGCGTTGAATATCAAAGACATGTTTGCCAAAAAGATTGACAGGGACATTAAAGGTGTCATTAAAGTGGGTCAAGGTGACGATGCGAATATCAAGCAGGAGCTTGAAGAATATGTCGTGACTAAGGAACTGCAAAAGCATTTTGCCGATTTCTTTGCCAGCTATAAGAAAGGGATTAACGGTCACACCGACAAAATGGGAGTTTGGATATCCGGCTTCTTTGGAAGTGGTAAGTCTCACTTCTTGAAAATCCTTTCCTATCTTTTGGCCAATAAAGAAGTCGAGGGTAAGAAAGCCCTTGAGTACTTCATCGAGGATGATAAGATCATCGATCCGATGGTTCTAGCAGATATGCAGTTGGCAGCTAGTGTGCCCACGGATGTTGTCTTGTTTAATATCGACTCCAAAAGCGAAATGACCGGCAAACAGACGAAAGATGCCATCGTCTCCGTATTTCTGAAGGTCTTCAATGAAATGCAGGGCTTCTGTGGTTCTATTCCGTTCCTGGCTGACTTGGAAAGACGGCTCCAGGAAGTTGGGCGTTATAAAGAATTCATAGAATTATTTGAGGAAGACTTCGGCCAGCCGTGGGAAGCAACACGCCACAAGTTCGATTTTATTCAGGATAGCATCGTGGAAGTGTTGGATGACATGGGCTTTATGAGTGAAGCTGCCGCCAGGAACTGGTGTGAAAAAGCAACAGAACCTTATAATATTAGCATTGAAAATTTTGCGCAGCTCGTCAAAGAATACCTCAAGCGTCAGGACCGAAATCATCACATCGTGTTCTTAGTGGACGAAATCGGCCAGTACATAGGTGACGATTCAAAACTGATGCTCAATCTGCAAACCGTAACGGAGGATTTGGGTACGGCTTGTCAGGGGAAGGTTTGGATCATTGTCACAAGCCAGCAGGATATAGATTCCGTGACGAAGACGAAAGGTAACGATTTTTCCAAGATTCAGGGGCGTTTCGATACCCGACTGTCACTTTCCTCGGCCAATGTCGATGAAGTCATCAAGAAGAGAATTCTCGCAAAAACCACAACCGCCGAACAAACTCTAAGATTGCTTTATGAACAAAAGACAACCATCATTAAAAACCTGATCGTCTTCAATGATGGGGTGGAAAAAAAGTTATATACTGACGACAGCGATTTTGCTGCCGTTTATCCCTTTGTGACTTATCAATTTAACCTGCTGGCTAGTGTCCTGACTTCGATCAGAACTCATGGTGCTTCCGGTAAGCATTTATCTGAGGGCGAGCGTTCCATGATTGCCCTGTTTAAAGAATCGGCGGTGAAACTGATGGATCGTCCTGCCGGCACGCTGATTCCGTTTAATGTCTTTTATGATGCGCTGCATCAGTTTCTAGATCACAGTCACAAAGGGGTTATCATTCGGGCGATGGACAACAGCTATATAAACCCGGATAAGCTGGAGGAGTGCTTCGCCGTCAGTGTTCTCAAAACACTGTTCATGATCAAGTATGTTAAAGAGATTACGGCCAACATCGATAACATCACCAGCCTGATGATTTCTGATATTGAGACAGATCGTATTGAACTGAAGAAGCAGGTCGAAGAAGCTCTCAAAGTTCTTGTACGCCAGATGCTTGTCCAGAAAAATGGCGACATATTTGTCTTTCTGACCGACGAAGAACAGGAAATCAACCGTGAAATTGACAGCCAGAATGTGGAGACGGGTGAGGTCATCAATAAAGTTTCCGAGTTGATTTTCGAGGATATTTTTAGCTATAAAAAATATAGCTACCCCAAATTCAATGGCCGATACAACTTTGCCTTGAATCAGATTGTGGATGATCATCCTTATAAGGCTAATCAGAACCATGATATTGGGATCAGAGTTCTTACCCCAAACTCCGAATATGGCGACCAGGAGGCGACCCTGCGGATGATGTCTGGTCAGGGAAAAGAAGTCCTTGTCGCCCTGCCCACTGATTCTGCTTTTCTTAGTGAAATTAGAAGCGCGCTAAAGATTGAAAAATACCTGCGCCTGACAACATCCAGTACACTCACCAAGTTTGAACAGATCAAAGAAGCCAAACGAGTTGAAATGCGCGAAAGAAGTGGTAATGCCAAACTGTTTTTGATCGAATCGATGAAGAATGCCGTTATCTATGTGAATGGTGATAAAGCTCAGATTGGCGCTAAGGATGTGGCAGCTAGAATTAATGATGCCTTTGGCCGTTTGGTGGCCACTGTTTACCATAAGCTTACCTATATTGATGCCCCCATGAGCGAAGCCCACATCCGGGCATTGTTTAAAGTTTCCAATCAATTGAATCTTACCTTGGAAGATGGCAGCGAACCGAATATCCATGCGCTGAACGATATGCTCAGTTTTATTGCCGGAAATTCGGCGATGCACATGAAAACATCCATGAAGAGTCTAATGGATCGCTTCATGAAGGCTCCTTATGGCTTCGTAGAAGATGATGTGGAATGGCTTGTAGCTAAGCTGTTCAAGAACGGCGATATCGCTTTTACGGTTAATGGGACAAGTGTGACACTGCTCAATAAAACCGACGAGGAAATCATCCGTTATATTACCAAGAAAGAGTATGTCGAAAAGCTTTTAACTGAAAAACGGGAAAAGCCCAATGATAAGCAGAAAAAGGCCGTTCGTGAGGTAATGAAGGAATTATTCGGCGTTTCCAGTGTTAACGAAGACGAAGATGCCATGATGTGCAGCTTCCAGAGCTACAGTAATAACATTGTTTATGAGCTGGAGAAATTTGAAATTATGTATCAGAGCAAGCCACTGCCGGGCCAAAAAATTGTGACCTCAGGCAAAACGTTGCTGCGTGCTGTGGTGCAGATTCAGTCCCCAAGCGAATTTTTCAAAAAAATCTCGACCGACCGCGACGACTACCTTGATTTTGCTGAAGATTATGAACCCGTCAAAGCTTTTTTTGGCGGTGATCAAAAGACCATCTTTGAAAAAGCTTTGCATCTCATGGGTATTTACGATGACAGCAAGACCTTCATCGTGGATGAACAAGTGGAAACTGTCGTAGGCGAAATTAAAGCCATTCTCAAAAAAGACTCTCCCTATAGCGATATTCCGAAGCTGCCGGAACTGTTAAGCCGCTTTAATGACCTTTATATAAAGCTCTTGACGGATATGGAAGCACCGGTTATTGCCGCTATTGAGGATGCTAAAACCAGGGTGTTTGATGTTCTGGAGGCCAAGGAATACAAAAGTGAGTTGGTAGAGCGCTTCCGTAAGCTGTTTGCAGAAATCCTTGAAAAGGCCAAGACCTGTAACAATGTCGCAACACTGCAGAATGTTAAAGTCGAAGCTGATGCATTGAAAGTTCGTCTGCTCAATGAGATGACCAAGAAGGATGAGCAGATCGCCCGTTCCAAAACTGAGGAAGAAAAGAAAAAAACGGGTGCTGGTGGCGTTAAGGAAACAGGAGCGAAGTTTCAGCCGAAGGTTAAGAGACGAAAGAGCATCAGTATTAAGTCAGTCAACCTCGCGGCCTCCTGGCAGATTGAGACGGCCCAGGACGTGGATAAGTATATGGCTGCTCTCAAAGAACGGATTCTGAAAGAGTTGGATGAGGACACAATCATTAATATTGAGTTCTAAAGGAGCAACTAAGATGAATAAAACAGCCATTAAGAACTTTGCGATCTGGGCAAGAAATAAGCTCATCGCAGAGATTACATATAAAGCAGGACTGCTGGGTATTACGGAAAAAGAAGTCAAAAGCCCCCTGCCGCAGTCCTCAAAAGATGTCCAATTCTTTGATATCGGTACAAGAGAGCCGTACTCTATTACCGGCGTGGAAATTGAGCAGCGAGCAAAACTGGTCGCAGCAATTCAGCAAAAAGAAGAGCAGTCGGATTACAAGACTGCTTTTAAGAGCGTGGTTGAAGAGGTAGCTTATACCTGGTTCAATCGTCTGATAGCCGTGCGATTTATGGAAGTAAATGACTATCTCCCATCTCGAATCAGAGTGCTGTCTTCAGAAAGCAGCACAAAAGCAGAACCGGACTTGGTGACTACGCCTTTTGACGCAGATCTGGAGTATACGCCTTATGAAAAAGACCGAATCATGCAGCTGAAACATGACAATAAGCTGGATGAGCTTTTTCGTATGCTCTTTATCAAGCAGTGTAATGCTCTCAATGTGATTCTGCCGGAATTGTTTGAGAAAACGAATGACTACACTGAACTTCTGTTGAACGTATCTTATACTGATAAAGACGGCATGGTTTATCACTTGGTGCATGATATTGATGAAGCTGATTTTAAAGAAGCAGTCGAAATAATTGGTTGGATGTATCAATTCTATATTTCTGAAAAACATGAAGAAGTAGTAAACGTTATTGGTGGTAAATCTATAAAGAAAGAAGACATTCCCGCAGCAACGCAGCTTTTTACCACCGACTGGGTTGTTCGATATATGGTCGATAATTCGCTTGGTCGTTATTGGATTGAGCGTAATCCAGATAGTAACCTGAAAGAAAAACTTGAATTTTTTATTTCACCCCAAAAAAGTGATATCACATATATAGATGAAAAAGTTGATCCTACCAATATTACCTTTTTTGACCCGTGCATGGGTAGTGGTCATATTTTAGTATATGCTTTTGAAGTTTTTATGGCAATTTATGAAGAATGTGGCTATTCCCAGCGTGATGCAGCAAAAAACATTATAACAAATAATCTATTTGGTCTTGATATAGATAAAAGAGCTTATCAGTTAGCTTATTTTGCTGTCATGATGAAGGCAAGAAGCTATAACCGACGCATTTTATTGATGGATATCAACATTAATGTATGCGCGATCTATGAAAGCAATGGGGTAACAAAGTTTACATATGATGATTTAACCTTTAATGAATTTCAGAATAACATTGGTGAATATTTGATTAATACTTTTAGGCATGCAAAAGAACTTGGCTCTTTGCAAACAGTTGATTATCATGACTATATTTCATTCGCTGATTATTTGGATCAGTGCATTACAAATGATCAATTAAATCTTTTTACTTCTATATGGATGAGTGAAACGCTTCCATTAATGAGAAAGTTAGCAAAACAAGCTGAAATCTTGAAAGAAAAATATACTGTTGTATGTACCAATCCTCCTTACATGAACAAATTAGAAAGTCACCTTAAAGAATTTGTAACTACTCGATATAAGGCGTACTCAGGTGATTTATTTTCTGTGTTTATGTATCGTAATTTGTCTTTCTGTAAGGAAGATGGCTATGCTGCTTATATGACTCCAAATGTATGGATGTTTTTGAAAACATATGAAAATTTGCGAAAATTTATTGTTGAAGAGAAGTCAATTTCATCTCTTATTCAAATGGCAAAAGGAGCATTCTTCAAAGAAGCTGTTGTAGATATATGTACTTTTGTTTTGGCTAATAAGCCTTCTAGTATTGAAGGCATTTATATTAGGCTTGAAGATTTTAAAGGAGATATGGATGTACAGAAAGAAAAAGTTCTGGAAGCAATAAATACTGATAATTGTAGTTTTTTATATTCAACAAAAACTGATAACTTTTCTAGAATATCTGGTATACCTATAGCTTATTGGGTTAAGAATTATGCTGTTTTTTCGGCGAAGAAGTTCAGCCATAGTTATTTTTCTGGTGGAAGAAACAAAACGCATAATAACGATGTCTATGTTCGTACATGGTGGGAAGTAAAGAGAACACCTGGATGGAGGCCGTACTCTAATGGTGGCGTGTTCAGAAAATGGTATGGGAATAATACTGATGTAGTAAATTGGACACCTGGTGCAAGAGATTTTTACCGCCAACATGGCGGCTTGTTAAATGAAAAGTTCTGGGATAAAGAAGGGATAACATGGAATGATATTACTTCTGGTTTACCAAGCTTTAGAATTAAACCTGCTGATAGCATATTTAGTTCCGTTTCCCCAACAATATTTAACTTGTCCTTTAAGTGTGATAATGCTGTATTGGGATTTCTCAACTCTAAGGTAAGCATATATCTACTTAATATTACAAATCCAACATTGCATACGCTTGTTGGAAACGTTCTAGACTTACCTGATTTAATCGAGAACGTACCGGTATCATGCTTTGAATTGGTCGCAACTAATATAAAATTAGCCAAAATGGATTGGGATTTCTTTGAAACAAGTTGCGATTTTAAACGTCATCCCTTCTTAACTTTCCAGACCGATACAGTTGCAAAATTTAGCACCTATTACCTAAATGAGAATGATAATATATCTAGTATTTGTTCAAACACAGCAAATGGCTGGGTAGAAAATGCATTTAAGATCTGGCGCTTTTTTTCAGAGGCACAATTTAAAAAACTGAAATCTAATGAGGAAGAGCTAAATCGTATTTTCATTGAACTCTATGGTTTAAAGAAAGAGCTTTGCCCACAGGTTGAGGAAAAAGACGTGATAATCCGCAAAGCAGACCTTGGACGTGATGTGCGTTCTTTTATTTCGTACGCAGTAGGTTGTATGTTTGGTCGCTACAGCCTCGACTTGGATGGACTTGCATTTGACGGTGGTGAATGGGATGATTGCAAATACAACACCTTTATCCCCAACAAAGACAATATCCTACCCATCTCCGATGAAGAATACTTTGAGGATGATATCGTTGGACTGTTCTGTGCCTTCGTCAAAATAAGCTTTGGTGCCGATAATTTGGAAGAAAATCTGGACTTCATAGCCAATTCGCTTGGCAATAAGGGTAATACCTCCAGAGAAGTCATCCGAAATTATTTTCTAAAAGATTTCTTTAAAGATCATTGCAAGGGTTATCAGAAGCGTCCGATATATTGGCTCTTTGACAGCGGTAAAACAGATGGTTTCAAAGCTTTGATATATCTGCATCGGTATAGTGAGGATACCATTGGTAATCTGCGTATTGATTACCTCCATAGGATGCAGCGAGTATATGATAGTGAAGTCGCTCGTATGCAGGAGACGATTGATAACAGTGATAATGCCCGTGAAGTGGCAGCTGCAACCAAGCGAAAAGAAAAACTAAAAAAGCAATTGAAAGAAACCAAGGAATACGATGAGAAGATTGCTCACCTTGCTCTTGCCCGTATTTCCATAGATCTGGATGACGGAGTAAAGGTTAACTATGAAAAAGTCCAGACTGGTACCGATGGCGAGAAGCTTGAAGTGCTGGCGAAGATCTGAGGTGAGGGACTGATGTGCGATGCAGATTTAATTAGCGAAAAAATAAAATCGGTATTACCTATCTTTGTCTCCAAAGAAGCTTTACCCTTGCTTAACAAGGAAGGCTTATGCAAGCAATTATTAGGGATAATGCGGATTAGTGATAAGATTTTAAGCGAAGTAGAGATTGAAAATATCGTGAGTAATTATGTCTTTGTATCTGAGCTTGTTCGTAATGATTTAAGGGAAATAGACATAAGGCTAGCTGAGTTAAAAACACTTGATGCAGCAACTCCGTCAGAAGATGATTATAAACACAAAAAGTATCGGTATTTTGCCGGTCTAAATAGAAATGCCAAAGCAGAAATTATTGATTTCTATAGCAATAAGCTTATTGATTTTAGCGTTGAAAACAAGTCATTTAAGTATACAGAGCGCAAAGATGATGGCTTAACTATGTTATTCCTTGATGGGAGATATGAGTATGCTCACTTCAAGAGATATTTTGATTTTCAGCATGATTTTAGCACAGAGGCAAAGATGCGTTTTATTCCGGGAATTGACCTTACTAAAATTGAAAAAACTGTGACTAAGTATATCGATCTGAAAGTATCTTCTCCTGAGGCTTATCAGGAGGAAATTGCACGAATGGTGACCGAAAACCAATGTATTGAATATGTACGAGACAAGGTATCCAATAATCATTACCTTTCCAGGAGGCGTGAGATCTTTGACATTCTTGTTGGATTATTCAATGAAAAGAGATATCAGGCATTTATTGCATTAGCAGTCCTTCAACTCGAAGGGTTGTTCTATGACTGTTGTTCAATAATTGCAAAAAAAGAGCTTGGAAACAAGGCAGGTACACTCGTTGAGAAGGCTGAGAAAGTCTATAGTGATAGTCGAGTACTGGAACTGTCTGTATATCCATATTTCGCATATGATGTTCCAGACCTTCGTAACGAAGTTGCGCACAATGGCATTATCTTAGGAAAAGACCTACAATCTATTGCAAATGAAATAGTCCTCGACTTATATTCTATTGTATATTGGGCTTGTCATTTAAGTAATGACAAATATATTCCTTTACTGATGACAATGGATAAAATCAATGAAGTACCTGATGCAGATGAGGAACAAGTAGTCGAAACACTTTTTTGCGAGTTTTATTCCTGTTATCAGATATCAAACAGGGAATTTATTGATGTCTTGAAATCTCCAGAAAATTATCAAACTGAAATCGACTACTACAAGCCGCCTGCAGATTGCTCTACGGGACAGTCTTTAGAAGAATCAGTTACTTTCCTTTCTTCAAAAGTTAAAAGCGAAGGATTCTGGAAATTTATTTTGCAACATATTGACATTGATAAAGAACACATAAAAGGAAAACCGTATGATTTTATTGATTTTGTAGTGCATTTTAAAAATGCATTTATACCAATATTGGGGAAAGGAACACCTGAAAAAATAGCGTGTCAAGAAGTTGCTAGGTTGCTAAAGCCTTTTGAAGAAGCTGATAAAGTAAAGGCAGGTGTATAGCATGGCAGAACTTAACTTTAAACAAATTATTGACAAGCTTAATGCCGAGTTCGCTGGTGACATCCGCAAACTGGTATTCTGGTATGATGAGAAAGCAGAGTTTGCCGATGATATTGACACACTGGAACTAACCAATGCCAAAGTCTATCACTTGGAATCAGACAATCAGTTCTATACTAAATATTTTCTGGAGCGCTTGGATCAGACAACAAACTACTTGATTTATGCGCCGTTTCCAAAGCCCTCTGTACGGAATAATCATTTAGAGGACACATTACTGTACTCCAAGCAGTTTTTTGCAGATCGAGCGTCTTTGCTTGCTGTGGACCTTGGCATTGATGAGAAGTACAAACCGGTCATTCAAAAATATATTAAGTTTTTTGGGGCGAAAGATCGAACACAACGTTTCTATGATCTGGAGATCGAGAATTTTAATAGAGACACCATCGAAGTTGCCCTGATGAGCGCACTCTGCAAGACCCGAATTGCTTCGTTTGATGAGGTTGTTCGTGTGATTATGACCGATGACGGGTTTGAGGACAACAAGTATCTTGCGGAGTTTGGGAAATATGATCTTCTTCCTGCTTTCTGGCGATTATGCGAGGACCAGTTTGGCTATACCGATGTTAAGCCTACCCTTGAAAAACTGGTGGTTACGATGTTTGTGACGTATACAGAACGCTATCTTCATTGCGAGTTGCCGCAGTCCTGGCGCAGCTTTGTTTCCTTTAAATCCGGTTCGATCATTACCTTCTTAGACAATCTGATGAACAACGTGTTGTATCGTGGACGGTATAATCAGATTTCCGCAAATGTGGGTGACGAATTGAACGTTACTGCGGTGTTTGAATCATATCCCCCGCAAGCCCTGATCGATTGTGACACCTTTGCTGTGGTTGATCGCTTTATCATCGGTTGGATCAATGAACGACTGCTGGCTGAGGATACGGGGGCCAAGTTGAACGAAATGTCTATCCCTGTGGTGTGTCAGGAGCGACGTAAAAAGCACTTTGGAGAAAGCTATGAGGGTCAGTATCAACTGCTGGAAAATGCCTATTATCTTATTCTAGCAGCCAACTACCATTGCCCGGATCAATTTATGGGTATTGTCGATCAGTACCGTGCTTCGGACTGCCTGATCGATACCCATTACCGAAACTTCTACTTCTATTACGATCAGCTCACGGATAATGCACCTTTTGAAAAGCTCCGTGATCTGGTGGAGGCTATCTATACCAACGAATACCTATCCGCTGTGATTCCAAAGTGGAACGCTGGATTTACAGGCGAAGAGGCCCTGACCGTGCTGCCTTTGCAGTCGGACTTCTTTAATCGCTATGTTCGCAGCTGTAAGGAGCGTGTGGTCGTTATTATTTCCGATGCTTTGCGCTACGAAGTTGGCCGCTCCCTCTGGGTGAAGCTGCAGGAAGATGAAAAATGCTCTGCACAGCTGGAGGCAATGATAAGTGTACTCCCGTCTTATACAAGGCTTGGCATGGCGGCACTTCTGCCCCATAAAACCTTGGAAATGACGGAGGATTATCGTGTTCTGGTCGATGGTTCGCCTTGCGATGATCTAAAACAGCGGGAAACTGTATTACAAAGCTACGTCAAAAATAGCCGCTGCCTTCAGTACGATAACCTCAAATCAAGAGATGTTATCCGGCAGGCCTTTGCCGGAATGGAAGTGATCTACATCTATCATAATCAGATTGATGCCCGTGGAGATAAACACAATACTGAAAATGAAGTCTTTACTGCCTGCGAGGAAGCCATCGGTGAAATCTACAACCTCATTAAGCGCTTGACGGAAGATGTGAGTGCCACTCATTACATCGTTACGGCGGATCATGGATTTATCTATAAACGGGACAAGCTGCAAGAGAGTGACAAGATTACAAATATTGCTGAGAAAGGCTCTTTTGTCAACCGACGCTTTATTGTTTCAGATCAGGCCCTTCAGGAAGATGGCATCTTCTCTGTGCCGATGAGTTGGATTCTCAGGAATGAAGACCCCAAAATGGTCTCTTTCCCTATCAGCGCCAATGTATTCAAAGTGGCAGGGGGAGGACAAAACTATGTGCATGGCGGATCATCTCCTCAGGAAATGATCGTTCCAGTGCTGGACATTAAGACGGCAAAGGGTCACAAGGAAACCCGTACCGTTCAGATCACGCTGGTCAGTATGGTTCAGAAAATCACGAACATGATTGCTTCACTGGACTTCATTCAGACGGAGCCAGTCAGCGATGTGGTCAAGGGAACCCGCTATAAGATTTTCTTTATTTCTGAGGATAACGAAAAGATCTCTAATGAGGCCATTTATGTTGCAGACAAAAAGGAGCTTGAGCCCCAGAAGCGAATCTTCCGTCTGCGGTTTAACTTTAAAAATAAAAAGTATGACAAGTCCAAGCAATATTATCTGGTGGCTTATGATGAAAAGAATGACCTGGAAATCCTTCGTCATGCTGTCGTCATGGATATTGCCTTTGGAGATGACTTTGGGTTTAACCTATAAGGCGGTGATAATGTGAGCGAATTAGAAATGGGAATTAAAAACGTTTCAGAACTGTTGGAAAAGCTGAAAACACATTTTTCCGGGAAGATTGTCCGTAAAGATCTGACCAAGAAAATCAAAGAAGGGGCCAACGTTCCGGTTTATGTTTTGGAATACTTGCTGGGGATGTATTGCTCTTCGATGGATCAAGAGGAAATCGACGCTGGGGTTCAGAACGTAAAGCAGATACTGGCCGAGAATTATGTGCGCCCAGATGAAGCCCAAAAGATTATTTCCAAGCTTCGAGAAAGAGGCAGCTATACGGTTATTGATAAAGTATCAGTGAAACTGAATTATAAGAACGATATTTATGAATCTGAGTTTTCCAATCTCGGCATAAAAAATGTCCCGCTTGCCGAGAAGTACGTATCTGATTTTGAACGACTGCTCTGCGGCGGTATATGGTGTATCGTACAGATGGAATATTTCTATGATGAGGCCGATAAAAACCGCTGTCCGTTTATCATCCGCAAGCTAACCCCGATCCAGATGCCCAGTTTGGATATTGATGAAGTTAAGTCTGCCAGAGCGAATTTCTCAGATGAGGAATGGATCGACCTGGTGCTAAGAAGCACCGGGATGGAACCGTCCCAGTTTGATAAGCGAGTTAAATGGCTGCACCTAGCCCGTTTGATCCCCTTGATTGAGAACAACTACAACTTCTGCGAATTGGGGCCGAGAGGAACCGGTAAGTCCCATATTTATAAGGAGATCAGCCCGAATAGCATTCTCGTTTCCGGCGGTCAGACAACAGTGGCTAACCTGTTTTACAACATGGGCAGCAAGACGGTTGGACTCGTGGGCTTATGGGATTGCGTAGCCTTCGATGAGGTTGCCGGGATCAAGTTCAAGGATCAAGACGGAGTACAGATCATGAAGGATTATATGGCTTCTGGTTCTTTTTCGCGCGGAAAGGAAGAAAAGAACGCCTATGCTTCGATGGTGTTCGTCGGAAATATCAATCAAAGTGTGGATGTTCTTTTAAAAACGTCCCACCTCTTTGATCCATTTCCAGAGGCGATGTCTAATGACTCGGCCTTCTTGGATCGATTACACTGTTATTTACCTGGCTGGGAGATTCCCAAATATCGGCCGGAATATTTCACCGACGACTACGGCTTTATTACGGACTATTTCTCGGAAATTATGCGAGAGTTGAGAAAAATATCCTATGCCGATGCCTATGATAAATACTTCAAGCTGGGGAACAACCTGAACCAGCGGGATGTCATTGCTGTGAAAAAAACAGTATCTGGGCTGGTTAAGTTGATCCACCCAGATGGCCAGTTTACGAAAGAAAATGTCGAAGAAATTCTGCGCTTTGCGCTGGAAATGCGTCGTCGTGTCAAGGAACAACTGAAGAAGATCGGAGGCATGGAGTTCTATGACGTAAACTTCTCTTATATTGACCATGAAACATTCAATGAGGACTATGTTTCTGTTCCTGAGCAAGGCGGGGGCAAATTGATTCCAGAAGGTATGGGAAAACCTGGTCATATTTATACGGTTTCTCGTGGCAAATCCGGTATGATCGGCGTTTACAAACTGGAAATGCAGATGACTGCCGGTAATGGTAAGTTTGAGAGAACTGGTATTGGATCGGATCGGGAAGCGAAGGAGGCTGTCGATACAGCCTATCGTTATCTCAAAGCCAATGGTAAAAATATCAGTGGTTCCATTAGCACGACGACTAAAGATTATCTCATGCACGTTCAGGATTTGAATGGTATCGGCATGACCAAGCGTTTGACCTTGCCAACTGTTGTGGCTATATGCTCAATAGCTTTGCATAAGCCGGCTTTGAGTAGTGCGGTCATACTTGGAGATCTTAGTATTGGCGGCACAATTATAAAAGTTGAAGAGTTGGCCAACACTTTGCAGGTTTGTTTGGACAGTGGAGCCAAAAAGGTTCTGATTCCTATTACCTCTGCTGTCGATCTTGGAACCGTGCCTTCGGAACTGATTGGCTGCTTTAATATCATCTTCTACCAGAGTGCCGAGGACGCAGTGTTTAAAGCATTGGGAGTAGATTAGGGGATAGAGAATGATGTAGTGATGCAAGACATCAAAACAAAAGAACAACCCTGTATACACTGCTTTGTTCCTGAAGTAGTATAGTAGTAGTAGCTTCCAAGAATACAGTATATTACAAAACGGGACAACACAGTTAGTATCGCTCGGTCAGATTCGATATTCCCTAATAAAGTTTACTTTGACGCTTGAAAAAGGCGTCAATTTTTATGAATTACAATTAAATGTCTGCCAGCAATGTTATGCTAGTTATCAAAGATAGAATTGAAGAAAGGAGTTAGGTGTTAAGTACAAATAAGTTGGAGCAAATTACCTATGTTATTAGGTAGGTATTTTGTAGTTTTATCGCGAATCTAGCTAACGGATAATATATTTCAGCATTACCTTTTGAATGAAGGAATTACACTGCCAGTTTCTATGTCGATAATATGATTGGATCAGGATTAAAGGTGATCCCCAAGTTTGGAAGGAGATTAAGATTATGGATGAATTAATTGCTATTATGAGTGAAATAAGAGATCAGCTGGTCGAATTAAATAGTAAGATTGATAGTTTAACCGGGTATGGAATAAATGATATTTCAGATATTATAAATGCAGTGGATGGAATTAAAGGAGCTCTTGGTTATGACCTAACCGATGTATGTAGCAAACTCGATCAAATCGATAGTTCCCTAGGTTCAATAGATTCTACAATAATGATGAAAGACTGATTTATACCGATATGAGAGAGTTGTTTGATGATTAAGAAGGAATATTTATATAAAGTGTTGACTATTAAATAAGCGCGGGCAAATTCAAAATACATTTTTAGTCTGAGAATAAGTTATTAGGAATGACAAGTTGTTTGGATTTGATTTGTGTGGGGGCGGTAGGACATGGAGAAAACGCTACAAAAACTTAAAGATAGGCTAAGCGATTTAAGTAAACGCAACCGATCATTAAGACTTTTAAAGTTATACGATAAGTGGACCTTTGACCTGGCTCAGCTTAATTCAAAAGAAATTTTAGATAAGTTAATTCATAGCCAAGGTCCTATTTACCTTGTCTCAAATCAGTCTTCAGATGAAAAAGAGCAAAGACTAGCTCATCGTTTGCAGTCACTTTATAGAAATGTTACTGCCCTTGAAGAAGAAACGGGTTCATACAATGTCTATGTGGGCTACCCTTTTCTAACCGGAAGGTTTCCTGATGACACTTATATTCAGGCCCCGGTGTTTCTCTTCCCTGTAAGATTAGAAAAAAGAACAGATCGAAGCCCTGGATGGGTTTTAATCGTAGATTCTAATGATGATATTACTATAAACAAAACGCTGCTCTTAGCAATGAGGAAGTATGCCCAAATATCGGTCGATGAACAGATTAATGATGATGCTAAACAAATTCCGCAAAGTGGATTTGCGGACTGGACTTGCCGCTTATTCAATAAATACGGTGTAAAATGTTCCATGAATTCCGATAAGTTAGCACCCTTACCTCAATTTACCCAAAAGGAGATACCCAACTGTCCAAAAGGTAATCTAGAGATTAAGGAACACCTGGTGCTGGGCCACTTCCCACAAAGCAATTCTGCGCTATTGAAGGATTATGAGGATCTGGTGGGGATTTATCAGGAATCAGGTGAACTGGGTTTGGTCAATGATATTTTGCTAGAAACGGAAGAGGATTCGAGTCAAACAGAAGGAGTCTGGGATGAACCTATTGATTTAGACTTGGTCCCGCAGGCAAAGACCTTTAACATCTTAGACCTTGATGCTTCGCAGGAAGAGGTTATCCACTCGGCAGAGATGCAAAAAGGAATTGTTGTTCATGGACCTCCCGGTACAGGGAAATCGCAGGTTATTGTGAACCTTATAAGCAATGCCATGGCTAAAGAAAAGAAGGTTTTAGTGGTCTGCCAAAAAAGAGCTGCGCTATCTGTAGTCTACCAGAGATTAGACGCTCTTTCGCTGACTACTCAAGTCGCCCTAGTTCATGACGCAGCAATGGACCGAAAAAATCTCTATTTCAAAATATCGAATATTATGGATAACCAGTTTATCTCTCAAACCAGACAGGAGGAGTCTGAATACGAAAATCTTTCCCAAGAACTTGATCAAAAGACAAAGTACCTCAATAAAATTGCGTCAGGACTCTGGACTAAACAAAAATGTGGTTTAACAGCATTTGAACTTTACACCCGATCTAAAAGTTTAAAGACAAATGAAATTCTACTCAACCTTGGTTCAATTCCGGAAAAAGTCGATTACACGCATATGCTTAAGCTGCTTCCTATGATTAAGCGGCTAGGTAATTATTTCGGGAAGTTCGGACATGAGGGATATTCATGGGTAGATAGACAAAGTTTTGCAAGGATGGAAAATGCAACTCTTTATGAGTTACGGCAAATGTTGAATAAGGTTATTGGCCAAGCTGAAGTCGCTGCCAATCAAAAAATCCTTAACGGAGGATTTAATCCTTCGGATTGTTGGGCGAATGAAGAAACTTTATCCAAAGGAATTCGTTTTATTGAACGCTACAATCAAAAGGCAATTTTAAGCAATATTAGCTTGTGGTTCTGGACAAAGTTTTCTGGTAAAGATATCCTAGCCAAATTGAGCAATGATGCGGCATCTGTTGGCTTTAAATCCGAACAGTGGAAAGAAATAGAGAAGGCAATTGTCGATATCTATAAATTTGGCACTGATACACAGACACTTAACGCATCATTAGAGGTTTTAGGAAGGTTTCTTAAACCCAACGTTATTAGTAGGCTCAATCAATCCTTGAGCAAAGGCGATATTCCTCTCGACTTTTTGCAGAAACTGCAGAAAGATCTTGATAATGATTTTGATGAGCTGGAAGAAATGGATAGCATTATCGCCCAGTTAAATGACATAGAGTCTGATGTTCTGGCAATTCTACTTCGGGAACTGCCGGTGATTCCTAATCCGACTTTAGGGGATCTTTGGCAAGGGATAGTTGAGAAGTCATTTTATACACGTTGGGTAGACGAATGTGAGAAGGCGTGCCCAGAGATAAAGCAATTGAGCGCAGGTAAATTTGACGAAGTCCTTAACGAATACAAGAAGCTGCTAAAATTGAAAAAGGGACTTACGCCAAAACTTTTAAGTCTGAGGTTAAAACATAAAGTATTAGCTTCTCAGCAAAATCAACCAAAGAACTTTCGTGAATTACGGCACCAAGTTGGAAAGATGCGTCAAGTTTGGCCACTTAGAAAGCTTATGGCAGAGTTCTCACAAAAAGGCTTGTTAGAAATTCTCCCTATTTGGTTGGTGTCACCAGAGACAGTTTCGACAGTCTTTCCCTTAATTAAAGAAATGTTTGACCTAGTAATTTTTGATGAAGCATCCCAATGTCCGGTGGAAAATGGAATACCGTCGTTTTACCGAGCAAAACAAGTTGTGGTCGCAGGAGACGAAAAACAACTCCCTCCTTTTGATCTTTTCAAAGTATCAATCCAGGAACAAGATGAGGAGGAGTATGCTGAAGGAGTAGCTGATTCAGACAGTTTGCTTAATTTAAGTAAACGCTGTTATCCTTCAAAACTTTTAGCATGGCATTATCGCTCTAAATATGAAGAATTAATTAACTTTTCTAATCATGCATATTATGGTGGTCAAGTACAGATAGCTCCCAATGTAACCCCTAATGCTGATCCTCCTGCTATTGAATGGATACCGGTTAATGGATTATGGGAAAACAACTGCAATGTGCAGGAAGCGAAGCAAGTAGTTAGCATACTAAAGCAAATTTTTATAAATTATCCTGAAAAGACTGTTGGAGTAATTACTTTTAACAGCAAGCAGCAAGAAAAGATTCAAGAATATATAGATCTCTTTGCAGAAGATGATGCAGAATTTAATGCGCTTTATAGTCAAGTTATGTCTCGGGAAATCGATGCGCGACTTTTTGTTAAAAATATCGAGAACGTCCAAGGTGATGAAAGAGATATTATCATTTTCTCTATTGCATATGGAAGAAATCTGCAAGGCCGGGTATCGGCTAATTTTGGAACCTTAAATCTTCAAGGTGGTGAAAATCGCTTAAATGTCGCGATATCTCGGGGGAAGGAGAAGGTTATCATAGTATCAAGTATTAAACCCGTAGATATTGAAGTTAGCGGTTCTAAAAATCTTGGGCCAGTTTTGTTCAAACAATACTTGCGCTACGCTTATGCTGTTGCCAATAAAGACCGGGATACGGTTCTGAATGTTTTACAGGAAGTCAATCAGTCTCAACAATTCAGTAATAGGGCGGATAGTCAAGGACTAAATTTTGATAGCCCTTTCGAAGAGGAAGTGTATAAACACCTTAGTGCTAGAGGCTATACAGTTGACACCCAAATTGGTTGTTCGGGTTATAGGATTGATTTGGCTGTTATTCATCCTGATGAATCAACCCGATATGTCCTAGGCATTGAATGTGATGGGGCTATGTATCATAGTGCAAAAAGTGCCAGGGAAAGGGATGTTTATAGGCAACGGTTTCTGGAAAGTAAAGGATGGAATATCACCCGCATTTGGAGTAGGAACTGGTGGCAAAACCCAGAAAAAGAGATTAATAGAATTGAACTTTTGCTCAAGGAATTATGTGGCCGGGAAGATAAGTCGGAGTTTCAAGTAATACAAGCTACAGATGATGAAGTGGGAAATATAGAACTAAATGTGATTTCGAGTAATGTTGATAAACGTGAAGAGTATCCAGAAAAGCTTGATTCAAAGCCTCCTCAAAGAGCAAATAAACCTAAGGAAATTAAAACTCAACATAGAACCAGTCAATCAAGCAAGCCTGCAGAAGTTGTTAAATTTGTGGCTAAGCAGCAAGAATTTAGCGGTTATAAACAAACAGCAAAGACCCATAATCAAGGTGTGAAAATTGTGAGCTTTGGTGACAGGGTGACGATTGAGGATTCTGTAATAAAGGATACATTTGAAGTGAATATTGAAGAAAATCCCTATAACAGGCATTTAATGAAAGAAATTGAGAAAACGCTTTTTGGTAGAGAGGAAGGAAGCATTTTTAGTTTCCAAGGTAATAAATACAAAATATTAATGATTAATAAATCGGGAAAAAGGGCTGAAACTTTACCTACGTAAAAAATATACGAAAGAAATACATTCTCATATTGTTTGTTTTCGCTGTTGAGCAAGACTTAAAGAAGTCTACAATTGAAATGAATCTTAGTACAGATATAAAGAAAAGGCCCCGAACTAAAATATGTTTAGGGCCGTTTTTGAAGCTTTATACCTGTCGATTTCCTTTTGTATACTTCGACTGGATATTAGATGGATTTTAGACAGCATTTAGACGAGAAATACCGCTGCACCAAGGCTTCGGCGTATGTTTATATTTCATTAGCTATATAATACATGGAATCTGGATCTTTTTCCAGGGCCGGTGCCGGAGGTGAGATCACCGGAGTCGCTTCCATCATTCTTAATGGTAATATCAATCAGCCAGTCGAGACGGTTCTTCAGACCTCGCACTTGTTTCAGACTTACAGATCCCGGTTGTGCAAAATTGAGATCAATCTGCAGTAAGCACTTTAGAGTATAGGTAGGTAAACACTGAATGGAAAATCGGAAGTATTGAAGATTGACAAACAAATAGTAATTATCTATTATATATAGTGAATAATTCGAATTGAAGGTAGAGATGCAAATGAATGTTATTCTAAGAGAAGTTAAAAATAATGAATGCGAAAAAAGACCGACTAGGAAAGAATCCTAGTCGGTTTTTTTTATAATGGTACAATACAAACAATTACAAAGGAAAGATTAAATAAAAAGTATTAAAAAGGCTAAGATATCACTTCAGAAGATTCTATTAAAGAATATTTTAATAATATTTTGAATTTTATGTTTTAATTTTAATGAAGGAATTTATTTAATCAAACCGTTTAGTTACAAGAGTTGAAGGGGTACCATTTTTTATTAATCTATGGACTTATTATTTTTAATGGCTCAACTTGAATATTACGGGTCAAGAGAACCGCAGACTTGGCATCCGCACTCCGGAATTATGGCTCAATTTGCTCCGGATTATTCACAACTCTTTACAATCTGTTCCAGAACTTAATTTTGTTTATCCAAACTACCCTTAAAACAATGCGTTTTCTGAAATAAAGATCAATCATGCATTCTAAACGGGGTATTTAGAGTTTTCCATCTTTCGAGGCACGAAAAAAAGTAGGGTCTTACATGAAATGGAAATATAGTTATAGGTCCTTAAAAATGATGTTTTCAGGAATTCACTAAAATTATCAAGAAGTATCGAAATGGAGGACGAACTATGATTCATAATATTAAATTAGAAAAAGCTCATGCAGTGTTATCACACCAGATTCTTTACTTTAAGAATATAATTTATTATCCATACGAAGTTGACGTGTTTGAAGAACAATTAACGACGACAGTTGAGGTGTGGTACGATCCTTATGACTTTTCATATATTTATATCTTCGATTCTAATAATTCAAAGTATATAAAATATATGCATTTAGGATAGGGGGGCCTGGAACAAAAAAAGATTCGAATTTTGACTTTAAAAAAATAGGTTACAATGCACGGTCATTTAAGAGAAGATACTTAGATTTACAAGTTAAAAAAAGGAGTCTAAACATGAGAAGACTTTTAGTTCCTTCCAAAATAAATTCAGGAGAATCACTTACCACTTATTTATTAAGAGCATCTCAAAGAAATTTAGTTAGTATATTAGATATTTATAATATTGTTAAAAATGGAACGGTTTTAAAAAAGTTTAATGTAAGATTCTTTCAACTAGATATTTATCCAAATAAATTAGTAAATATTGAAAAACTAAGTGCATTACTTGGGGTATCCGTTAGCCAAATTGAAAAAATGACACTTACTTCCGTTTTTAATAAGTATATTGAAGAAGAAAGTATACAACCTAGTTCATACAAACTCCTGCTATCTCTAATCAATAATAAGACAAGAAGGTTTTGTCCGGTGTGTCTAAATGAGAATAAATACTTTAAATTGATCTGGCAAGTTAAGGAACTAGAAATATGTGACAAGCACTCGACGAAATTGACAGATATATGCCCAATTTGTGGGTGCATACAACCATATATACATGAAAAGTTAGGACAAATTAAATGTTTAAAATGTAACTCACAACTTGATCAAAGCAATTTGAACTCTGTTAATCAGAATATAGTATCAGAGCAATTATCCAAATATTCCGATTGGTATTTTTTGATGGATAACTCTAGATCATTTCAGAATAAAAAAAACCTAACTAAAGTACAATCTTTAGCATTATCAATACTTTATGTTGCTCAGAATCTTGAACCTGAGTTTTGTTTAGAGAAAATGAATGGACTCAAAAGATATTATGCTCAATCCCTTAGAGCAATGGTAAACGGTGGTGTTCTTCACAGAGTTAATCTGGCCGAACTATTTAAACAGATAAGAAGTCAAAAAATATCTTTGGAAGATTTCAGTAGGGTTGAAGTTAGTGAAGACTTCATAAAGTCACTTTCCAAACCAAAGAACGAACTTGTTTGCAAAGCTCATTGGTGCCCATCATACGGAACTTCAAAGAAAATAGTAGATACAAAGCATAGATCTAGCAAGTATACAAAAATATCGATATGTACTGACTGCGGAATCAAATATGGCATAAGACATCTTAGTAATGAGTGGGAGGATATGGGAAACCATATCATGATAATTGGACAAATATTGATCAATTTAGAAACTGTAGTCAGTGAGACCAAACTCCGAAAAGAAATAGGAATTGATGAGCTAAAATGCAAAAGAATTTTGGGTTATTTAGCATATCACAATTTGTTGCCTAAACGCTGGACTGGGAAATATGTCCCAAAATCAGTTGATAATGACGTATCTGTTATTAGGAAATTCAAGGAAATAACTGATCTTACATGTTCAACTAGGGAAATGCTCAAATATGCAAAAAAAGAGTTTAGCTGGGGGGCAAATGAGTATTTTTTTTACTTAGCATATCGGGAAGTAGAGTTTATGCTAGCAGTTAAGATAAAGAATGGTGGTAATAGGAAAAAAAAATACGCTAAAGATGAATTGCGAAAACAGGTATTTGAGGTGATTAGTAAATTTCACAATGAAGGGGTAAAAATTAATCATGATAATATTTCTGAGCAACTTGGTCTATCGAAGAATATGCTTCGTAGATATGGATTTAGTCCGTTAATCGAATCAGAACGAAAAAATCAAATTATTAATATAAAATCCATTAAAATCAAGAATACGACCCCAAGTTGTAAACTTGAATAAGCAAGTCAATAAGAAATTAATTATTGAAAAAGTAACGTATTTTATTTTAGAAGATTGGAATAATATAATTATTTACTCTTTTATAAGGGTGGTAGTTATTATAAACCGTCTTCTTATAACTCCTAAACCAGTTTTAACTGAATGCCTTACAGGATACATTAGCCGAGTTGCCAGAGCCAATTTTGTATCATCACATGACCTTTGGAGATTATTTTTAGTACCATCATCTCACTATCCTCAGTCGAGTATGTCAATAATCTTAGATACTTATCCAGCTTCAACATTTAACTACATACAATTTGGTGAAATGCTCAATGTAGAACATATAGAACACCTAACTCTTATTCCTGTATTCAAAAAAATAGGAATTACTGATACAGAGATACTGAAGAGTAGGGCTTTAGGGGGGATGATTGAAAAGCATAGGAAGTATTGCCCTAAATGCCTCAAGGAAAATGACTTTTATAAATTAATGTGGCAAGTCGCAGAAGTTAAATGGTGTGATATACATTGTGTCACTTTACTAGAGGAATGTTGGAATTGTCATAAAAGGATTCCATTATTGCCATCCGCAGGTCAAGTCGGTAAGTGCCCTTATTGTGAATGTAATTTGGCAGAAGCCACTACTAAACATGTTAATATTGGGGAAAAAAAAGAAAGAATTTTGAGGGACTGGCAGTACCTCTTAAATCCAGAAATGCCAGGGTTGACACCGGCAGACAATTTATCAAATCAACAACAATTAGCTATCCTGATTATTCTTGCATTACAAAATAATAGTGAAAAAATTAAGATACCAACTTCTATTATGCAATCAGCAAGAAAGAGTCGTGTTTATGAATCGTATACTCATTTAGCGTTATTACTTTCCATTTTAAGAGATGTGCAAATATCTTTAGATGATTTCTTTAAACTTCAGATTTCAGAGGAATTCGTCTATAGGATCTTGACAAGGCCAGCAAAAATAATACATAGGACAGCATGTTTAACTCCTTGGTGTAAAGGTTATTTAAAAACTGGAACGCTTCAGCGTACAGCTACGTCAACTAAAATGGACAAAAATGGAGAGAAATTGAATTATTATATGGTTTGTACTGAATGTGGCATAGAGTATTGTTTAAGTGGCCCTGATAAAGGAATTCGGGAGAGAGGGTATTTTCTGTCATTTGCTTATAACAAAATATTACCACTGTTGCGTAATACCAATTGTATTAAGCAATTAGCAAAAGCAATAAATGAACCGGAAGATAAAATTAGAAGATCAATTATATATCTGGCAGCTAATGGTTTAATAAGGGAAAGTAAACTGCCATTATCGATACCTCCTGAACATGATGAAGAAATAATCAAAGTTATTTTAAACAAGATCCGTATAGGTACCCAGGCTAAGCAAATCCGAAGGGATCTTAATATGAAATATAATGATTTTCTATTTTACTGGTTTGAACCAAGAATTCGTATTGCAAATGTTTTAAATAAACCAATAAATAGACCCCAAAGGATGCAAACCACATCGTCAAAAGACTTGTTAAGGTTACGAGATGCGCTAGCTTACTGCAAGGATAATAATATTCGAATCAGCATAAAGCTTATCTCAAAAATCTTAGAAGTTTGTCCGGAGACTATTCGTTTATGGGGTATGTTGCCCGAAATTAAGCAGGCTAAGGAAGTTCAAAGACTTGCTTTGAAAGAGAACAGGAAGAAAGAGTTATTAAAGAAAGCCGAGGAAATTATTAAGTTTAATAAATCAATAGGAAAATTAATCTCAATTGAACTAGTTTATAAAGAACTGGGGTATCATCGAACAAGTATGTGGAGAGATCATCCTGAAGTTGCAAAACATATCAGCCAACTAGTAAATAGAATTAATGATGATTCGGTGATAGGTTGGTCGGTGCCTTAACATAAAAGGGTTAATGTTGGACTTAAGGAAAGGTGATAGATAATGCCAGTTAGGAAGATTCAAAATACAAGCAGTAAAAAACATACAGGTATATTTCCAAGTGAGAAAAATGGAAGACTAATAGAGTGGGAATCGTTACTCGAAAGAGATTATATATATTTATTGGAATTTGATCGTGGTGTTAAGTCGTACACTGAACAACCATTAACATTAAAGACTAAGCTTAATGGTAAAACTTATAAGTATACTCCTGACGTTTTAGTCGTTAGAGATAACATCAGTATGCTTATTGAGGTTAAGCCTAAAAATAAGCTAATAAAACTTAAGGAAGATGAGAAATTTAGGGCTAAAGTAACCGCAGCAAATAGTTATTGTAAAGAACAGGGTTATAAATTTGTGATTGTAACAGACGAAGATATCAGGACTGGGGAGTTATTAAATAACGTCAAAAGAATGTTTAAATTCTCTAGAATTGTTGTTCCAAGTGCAGATTTTTTAACAATTCGTAACCAACTAATGACTTATGGACCTATGCATATTAAAGAACTATCCCAAAAATTGTATGATAATGAGCGACAACAAAAAAGAATTCAAGCAATGGTTTTTTCGCTTCTCTATTCACAGAAATTAGTATGTGACTTAATGAAGGAAAAAATTAGCCTTGCAACTTACGTAGAACTTCCATGAAATAGGAGGGTTATCTTTGTATAAAGTCAAAATTAAACCTGGACTGAAATTTAAGATAGACCGTATTGAGTATACAATTGTCAAATGTTTAGATGGTGTAAAAATCCAAGTTTTAAGGGAGGGGTATCAGAAAGGGGAAATTTTCACAAAATATGAGATGATCAGTCTTATTGATCAAGGTAGGTTGGAGTTTGAGGTTAAGGGGAAAAATATTCGCCCACCTGATAAAGGTTCGTTTTCAACTTCCTATCTTGTAAATGATTTTGAAAAAGTTCAGCGTAAAGATGAAACGATTTTTCGCTTTAAGGTAATAGAGCCTTTGCTAAAGGGCAGAAGGACTAGATTAGATGTAAAAAATCGAGTTTTGGAGATTAATGAATTAAGTGGAAATCCTAAAAATGCTGAAAAACACTTGCAAATCAGTTTTGTAAAAAGAATTAGTATTGCTAGCGTTTATCGCTGGATTTCAATATACAACGAAAGTGGCGGTGATATTCGATCTTTAACTCCTAGTTACTCAAGTTGTGGCGGCGCTGGCAGTTATAGAATAGATCCAAAAGTTTTGGAAATTATTGAACAATGTATTGAAGATACTTACCTAAATCAGCAGCGTGTTACTATTGATGAACTCCGTTGGGCTGTTCAATCAGAGATTATTAATGAAAATGAATATCGACGGGGTGACAATATTATCTATTGTCCATCCTATTCTACGTTTACCCGCATTGTTTCTAAAATTCCTGAGTTTGAATTAGTATGGAAACGAATGAGCAAACGTAACGCAGAAGTCAAGTTTAATCCCATTGGGCAAGGGGTTAAGGTGAGTTACCCACTTGAACGCGTTGAAATAGATGCAACTGTTCTAGATATAATAATTATCTTTGCAGATGGTACATTTATCGAACGTCCACATTTAGTAATGGCTATAGATAAGTTAACTAGGGATATACCTGGCTTTTGTATTTGTTTTGGCAGTGTAGGTTGGGCGGAGGTTAGTCAATGTCTTCGCCATATCTTAAGTGATAAATCTTATATAAAAGATAAATATCCATTTATCGAAAATGAATGGAATACATTTGGGGTTCCGCAAGCATTGGTAATAGATAATGGTTTAGCTTTTAAGAACCATCCGATGAAAGATGCTTGTTACCAGTTGGGTGTCGTGTTGGAGTATGCGCCTCCTAAAGTGCCTGAATGGAAAGCTTCAATTGAGCGATTCTTGGGCACAACAACAGTCAACTTCGTGCAAAAAAACCCAGGAACAACACGGTCGAATACACAAAAATTAGCAGAAGGGGAAAACCCAAAGGAAAGAGCAAGAATACCATTTAATATTTTCGTTGGTCTTATGCACAAATGGTTAGTTGATGTTTATAGACAAGACATTAATCGAGGAGCAGGAGGTATACCTGCAAAGCTTTGGGAAAAGTATACGGATGACTTCCCGGTCGATTGGCCGAACAGTTCGCATGAATTACCAATTTTGCTTGGAAGAGTTAATGAGCGCATGATTACTAACAAAGGCATCGAGCTTAATAATCTTAGGTATAATAGCATGGATATTAATGGAATTTTGAAAAAGTTCTCTAAACAAAATAAAGGAGCAGAGCAAAAGTTCAAAGTCAAATATGATCCACAAAACATCGGAAGCATTTTTTTATATGACCATATGTTTATACACGACTGGATTAGAGTACAATGTACTAATCCTGATTATGCGGAGGGTCTCTCGGAGTGGGAACATGATGAGGCTATAAAACTTGCAAGAAAAAAATATGGTACTATTGATGTTGTCTCTCTAGCAAAATCAAAAGCCTTTCTTAGGAATAAAGCCTCATTTTGGGAATCGAAAAATAGTCGAGGAAAGGCCGCAAAGCTAAATTCCGATCATGAGATTTTTAGTGATAATACGGGGATTTTCAATAATAGTGAGGTTAAGGTCAATTATAGTTTACCAGAGGCCACGGAAAATATGGGTAAACTAAACAATATTTCAGACATAGGAACTAATTTTGATTTTTCAGAGATACTTCCTCCTTTACCTGTTTCATATTCAGTAAACGACTTTAATGAGGAAGTCAAACCAGTATCAAAGAATAGTAAAGCGAAACAGAAAAATTCTTTTCAAAGTAAATGTGATAAAAGTAGTATACCATCAAATACAATCGATGATACTGACTTCTCCCCTGAGGATCTTGAAGGCTTCGATGTAATATATCGAATAGGAGATTAATTCATAATGAATAATGAGTTATCTGAGAAAATAACTGAAATTCAAAGATCTCCCATAGATAAATCACTGCTAATAAACATGACTCCAGAAGCAAAAGAAAAATATGTTAAAAATATTATGATCGTGCATCCTATGATGAACGTAGCGCTAACTGTTCTTGAAGATTGCAAAAAAAGCTGGAAATCGGCAGAACCTATGTGTGGTTGTATATTTGGTGATACCCGAGCTGGAAAAACTGCAGTTGCTAAGGAGTTTATGCGAAAATTTCCTGAGGTACAACATGAAGATAGGGTAATAAAGCCAGTATTTTATTCAAGTGTTCCAAGCTCGTCTCATATAGGCCCTTTAGTTACGCAATTATTGCGTGACTTTAAAGATCCTTTCTGGGATAAAACCTATCGTAATTATAATATTCCTACTGGAAGGTTTATTGAACTTCTTAAAGAATGTAGAGTAGAACTTATAATTATTGATGAGGTTCAGCAAATTGTTGATAGAGATAAAAAAAGGCTCATTATGGAATCTGCAGATTGGTTTAAAGATCTTTATAATTCAACTAAAATTCCTTTGGTTTTTTTAGGTCTTCCAAATGCATCAGATATATTTCAAGAAAATGAGCAATTGTCTGGACGTGTTTTGAGACGTGAAACTATAGATTGCTTTAAATTTGGGGATAAAGATTTTAGAGCTTTTTTATATACTTTTGATAAACAACTTCCTTTTAAGGAAGTATCAGGATTGGCGAATAAAGATACCTGGGAGAGAATTTTTATTGCTACGAATGGTCGTATGGGCTTCATGAAAGTCCTTATATCCGAGTCAACAAAAATAGCTGCAGAGTCTAATTTACAAGCTATTACGTTTCCGGTATTAGCCCATGCTTATAATGCGGTACTTAAACAGGAGGGTCCAAATCCGTTTTTACCTGGTTTTGATTTGAAAAAAGCGATAGAAGGATTGAAGAAATAAAAAATCTGCGAAATCCTATCATAATACAGAAATTGAAATATTTATCCACACACCTTCCAAGACCAATTTTATTAACTCAACTTTTGCACCGCAGTTGAGCGAATAAAGCCTTGATATAACTGGGCAATTCACCAATCCAGTTATGTAGTTGACTAAGCGATTCTTTGTTCTTGGGTTTATTCGGTAGTAGATCTAGTACAAATGCCATCAATCGACGCAATGCTGTCTTTAAGTCTAAATCCATTACTTCAACCCTTACTCCTTTCCCGTCCTATGACAGAATCATCGACGATAAACGGATACGCTGGTGTGCCAAAGTAAGTGCGTTTTTCAAATTGCCTGACGACCTTGACTAAGTAATTGATAGAAAACCGATAAACGACTTCTTTACCCGGGAGAGATTTTGCTCGGGTGCCTTCTAGTAATCGGTACAAGTTACGGCCCTGGAAAACTAACTGAAATATGATTTGGAAGACAGCGAAGCTTGAGACGCCATAGGATTTGCGGATTCCTGTTGTTCGAAGAAGTTGACTTAATTTGAGAGAGGAAAAAATTGCAGAAAGTTGATTTTAAACCTGTTCAGACAGAGAGTTGTGTTATAACATTTAGATACGCACCTTTCTGGTTGGATTTAATGGTTGTTTTGTCACTTCCATTTTACCAATTGGAAAGGTGCTTTTCTGTCGATAAATAAAAATATTTTGTTCTAACCTAGATTCATACTGGGTTAGAGGTAACTTTCGCTATGCGAAAGTTGAGTTATAAGATATAAATGGAATGAGAAAAACTTCATAATGAGTTAGACTGAATCAGTACTAGGTAATCGCTACAAAATAAAGGAACTCTCAATACCCGTAATTCTTTTTAGGGTATTGAGGGTTCCTTTATTGTCACGAATACTCTTCCGTATTTTCAATTTTCGTTGTATAGATAACAACATATATGTTGTTATAAATTTAATAGTTTATACAATTCATAAAAACTTTATTCATGATATTTTCTAAAATTCCCTTGAAAATGTATTAAATCCATAAATACTGTTAATGCTTTTGGGTGAGCTCATAATAATGGACTTATAAACTGATTGTGGAGGCTGTATATGCAAGCAGTTATGGATCAATTAAGGGAAATCGTTATGAAAAATCCGTTAAGCGAAAAGGTTCTCATATCTCTGAGTTTTTCCGCTGGGCGACAATTGCTTGAAAGAGCAACGCGTCAAGGCTTGACTATCCTTAACTTAAAAACTGAAACCATGAGGAATTTAGCAGAGCAAGTTTGCCAAAAATCACTTTTAAACAGCGGACGCTCAATTATTCCTGATATCTTGGCAATCGAATTTACAATTCAGGTTCTCGAAAGACTTCGTCAGGCAGGCCGGTTGACGTATTTTAACAGTTTGGAAATAACACCTAGCGTAGGTAGCATCATAACTCATTCGATCATAGATCTCAAAATGACTGGAATTGATGTTAATGATATCACTACAGAAATGTTTGTTGATTCCTGTAAGTGCGAAGATATAAAAATTATATGGGCTGAGTATGACAAAGAGTTGCAAATCCGAAAGTACATAGATCAAGCCGATTTACTTCAACTTGCAGCCAGGGAGGTAAACCCGTCACATTGTATCTACATCGTTCCGTCGAATTTAAAAATGCACCCGTTGGAACGCAACTTTTTAGAAGCTCTAACGAAAAACAATTTCCAAGTGATCAATTTTAGTAGACCAAAAGGGATTATCACTCTACAAACATCTCTAGAAAACGAAATATCACCGCTAAGTATCGAGCTTAGTGAACCCTATAGCAGTTTACTTTACCTCAATGACCTAACAAATGCGCCGGTAACTGAACTTCCAATACAAATGTTCCATGCCTACGGGGAATCCAATGAAATACGTCAAGTGTTGCGCAAATTGAAATTGGAAAAAATACCATTTGACCAGACAGTTATTTTTTATACTGTGCAAGATCCTTATAACCATCTCTTATTTGACCTAGCTCAAGGAATCGATCAACTCCCTTTGACCTTTGGCCAGGGAATAGATATTTGTGCCACAAATCCTGGCAGGTTATATTTCGGGTTGTTGTCTTGGGCTGAGAGAGGGTTTAAAGTTTCCGACATAGTTCCACTCATCAGAGACGGAGTGTTTAAGATTCCGGGCGAAAAGTCCCCTCCAAAATCAACCATCACCCACTACTTAAGAACTACAGGAATTGGCTGGGGAAAAGAGCGTTACTTAGAGACCATAGACAATGAAATAATCAATATCAAGAACCAAATTAAAGCTGATGTAGCTTTCGAGGACGACAATGATTCGTATAAAGCAAGATTTGAGAACTTTCTGTGGTTAAAGAAATTTTTTACTCAGCTTTTTACCTCTTTGCCGGACCTAGATTCTGAAGGGCGTATACCCTATGCCCAACTAGCAGCATGGTTAAATACTTTAGTAGATCAATTCAGCTCAGTTGTTAGCCAAGCAGACCATGAAGCAAAAAATGTCATTTGTAGAAATCTAAAACTCATTGAAGATTCGGTTGCTATTCATCTTAAACGAGATGATATATTTGCAAGACTTAAATTTTTAATTAAGGGAATAAGGGTAAGTGTATCGAGCCCGAAACCAGGCCATCTACATATCGATCATTACAACTCTGGATTATGGATATCACGTCAGAATGTATTTATCGTTGGCCTTGATGCTAACCGCTTCCCAGGGACAATGAGAGAAGACCCAATTTTACTGGATATAGAACGTGAAAAAATTGGTCACGGTCTTCCTTTGCTGGGTAATAGGCCAAAAGAAAAAGTACACGACTTGGTACAGTTTTTATCGTCTGTTCAAGGAACCCTTACGGTCAGTTATTCTGCCTTTGATACCTTGGAAAACCGTGCTGTTTTTCCAAGCTCTATCCTTTTGCAAATGTATAGATTGAAAGCTCATGATGAAACGCTGGATTACAGCGATCTTATTGAAACGCTTGGTACTAGGAAAGGCTTCACACCCTCAGATATCGACGAGTCCTTAGATGATCAGGAATGGTGGCTTAGTGTTTTATCAATGGGAAACAAAAAGCCAGATCTTGATACTTTTAAAACCTTGTATCCAGCGCTCCTTGATGGATTAAACGCTGAATCAAATCGCCAGCAAATAGAAGAACTTACGCCGTTTGACGGAAAGGTCAATTTTGACCCATCAATAGTGGACCCTACGGTTAGCAAAGATTTAGTAATGTCCTGCAGTCAACTTGAAATGCTTGGGAAATGCCCGTTTGCGTACTTCTTAAGGTATGTGTTAAAAATTCAGCCCATTGAAGAATTAGTCTTTGACCAAGGCGTATGGTTAAATGCAAAGACAAAAGGGGATCTATATCATGGCATTTTTGAGCGGTTCTATAAGAAACTTGCCAATCAAGGTGAACCTCTTAACGCTGCGAGACATGCACAATTCCTTTATGAAATTGCCGATGAGTTAATGAGTCAGAAAAAAGTGAGTGTGCCACCTCCGAGTGAGTTAGTATACGATTATGAACGCAAATCAATTCTTGATTCCTGCCGTATTTTTTTGAAGTCTGAAGAAATTGAGTCATGTGATGATGTCCCTAAATATTTTGAGTTAACTTTTGGAATGCATCCAGGAGGAACTAAAAACAACGAGAACTTTGAAGCGGTCACGATTGAGTTGCCGAACGATAAACGGTTTCTCCTCAGAGGGAAAATTGATCGGGTCGATGAATCCGCAAATGGGTTAAAGATCTGGGATTATAAAACGGGCAGCACCTTTGGTTATAGTGATAAAGAGTATTTCAAGGGTGGGAGGCAACTCCAACATGGGTTATATGCGTTGGCCATAGAACGTCTCTTTTCAGAGAAAGAACTTCATACCAATCCAAAGGTAATTCTTAGCGGTTACATTTTTCCGACTCGAAAAGGTGAAGGGAAAAGGGTAGTCCGGCTACAAGTCCGGCGGGACAGTTTATATGAAATTCTCAATCGTCTGTTTACGTTATTATCCGAAGGGACGTTTGTCATGACTGACGATGAGAACGACTGCCATTATTGCGACTATCGCGATGCATGTAACCGCCATAGCCGAAGCAAAAAAGGCTTAGATAAGATGATGATCGATATATTTAGGGGGTTAAGAAATTATGCCTAAATTGGCTAATCCACTGGATCATGAGGAAAGACTTAAACTTCAGCAAGAGCTATTCGTAAATTTTTTGGTTGACGCAGGCGCTGGCTCGGGAAAAACAACAACCCTAGTTGGTCGTATGGTAAACCTAGTAAAAAGTGGTTGTGTTACAACCCAACAAATTGCTGCGATTACATTTACACGCAAAGCTGCCTGTGAACTTAGAGAACGATTTCAAACAACTATCGAAAAGGCCTATCGGGAAGAAAAAAATTCATGTATTAAAGAAAAGCTTCAACAGTCACTGGTTGATTTAGACCAGTGTTTCCTAGGAACCATCCATTCCTTTTGTGCGTCTCTTTTGACGGAACGACCAGTTGAGGCAGGGCTTGATCCGGAATTTGAAGAGCTCGCTCCCGTTGAAGAAATCGTTCTTCAACAGGAGGCCTGGGAAAGTTATTTAATGGATGTTAAATTGAATTCTTCTCATTTGCAGGAAACGTTAGATGATATCGGCGTACCAACCGGTGAATTAAAAGAAGCCTTTATAACTCTTTCTCAATATCCTGACGTAACTATGGTTTGTACAGAGGTACCTAAACCAGACTTAAAGCCTGCCGTGGAAACTCTGAAAAACTTAGTTGAGCGAGCGATAAATGATATTCCCAATGAAGAACCTGAAAAAGGATGGGATCATCTTCAAAAAGCCATTCTCAAGGCAAGTCGCTTTTTTAAGTTTTTTGACCTTAACAAAGACGTTAATATTGTCAATTTGCTAAAGGCATTTGATAAAGAATTTAGTGTTACTCAAAACCGCTGGATTAGTAAGGATGAAGCAAAGCGGTATAGAGATGAGTTTAACGAGTTCGCGGTTAATATTTTAAGCCCTATGCTGCAAACATGGAGAGAATATTGTCATTACATATTAATGGAGTTTACGATTCCTGCTGTGAAGTTTTATGAACAGGTCAGGTTTAAACAATCTAAACTCAATTTCCAAGACCTGTTGTTGAAAACGCGCAACATGCTGCGTGATCACCCTGAGGTCAGGGCTTACTTCCAAAGTAAGTATCCAAGGTTATTGATAGATGAGTTTCAAGATACCGACCCGATTCAGGCGGAGATCTTGTTCTACTTAACGGGTCAGGACATCTATCAAAAAGATTGGCACATACTGATTCCTTATCCCGGTTCCCTCTTTGTGGTTGGCGATGCCAAACAATCAATTTACCGTTTTCGTAGAGCAGATATAGATACCTATAACCTCGTAAAAAACCTTATTATTCAGAGCGGGGGAGAAGTTGTTCAACTCACGACCAATTTCCGGTCGGTTAATGCGTTGGGCCATTGGATCAACCCCATCTTTGAAACGATCTTTCCGGTGCAAGAATCATCCTACCAAGCGGAATTTAGTCCGCTTCGAACCATAAGACCAAATGGTAAAGGGTCTGATTATGGCGTTAAAGTTTTAAATATCCCCGCAGAGTTCACGAAAAAGGACGAGATTCTAAATGCTGATGCAGAAATGATTGCCCAGTTTATTCGTTGGTCGCTGGATGGAAACTTAAAACTTACGCATCCAAGTGATCAAACGAATAAAGAGGAAATTCGTCAAGCACAACCTGAGGACTTTATGATTTTACTGCGATTTAAAGATGGAATGGATCTTTATGCACGTGCGCTCGAAAAATTCAAAATTCCGTTTAGCATGACTGGAGGTAGTTCGTTAGGAGACTCTCTAGAATTAGCAGAGCTTTATAAACTGCTTCGATTATTGTCTGACCCGGACGATCAACTACTAATGGTAGGTGTACTAAGGGGATTGTTCTTTGGCATAAGTGACGATGACCTTTTTCAGATCAAGCAGGCCGGCGGTTACTTTAGAATTTATAGTAATGTACCAGAAGGACTACACGAAGATTTAGAAACACGCTACGGAAAGGCATTAGACAAGCTCAAAAAATACCTGCAATGGGCCGGAAAAATGATGCCTTCGGTTGCCATCGAAAAGATAATTGCAGATCTCGGCATGATCCCTTATGTTTTAGGGTTCGCGAAAAGCGAAAGCGGAGCTTCCTATTTCTATCAGGTATTAGAGTTTTTGAGAGAAGCTGAAAGAAATGGTAAAACACGCTTCGATCAGATTGTTACAGAGTTTAATATGATCATGAGTAGCTCGATTGAAGAAGAACTGAGTCTTACGTCAAAGGAAAAAAATGTTGTTCGTCTAATGAATGTACATAAAGCCAAAGGTCTTGAGTCATCTGTGGTTTTTCTTGCTCAGCCGTTTAAAGAAGTCTCTCAGAAGGCTGATATTCATATTCGCCGTCACGGAACTGAACCAGAGGGATACTATGTATTCAATCGTAAGCTGGGTTATCACTCAGAGTGTATTGCACAACCTGACAGATGGAGTGTTTATGAAAACGAAGAGTTGCGATATCTGCAAGAAGAGGAATGTCGATTAGTTTACGTTGCGGGGACTAGAAGTAAAAACTTACTTATTATAAGCCGAAGTCTCAAAGATAGGGACTTAAGAAAAAATCCCTGGGCATTGTTGCTGCATGGTTCTTCTGTTGAGAACGAACTTAATGCATCCGAGATTGATATAGTCGGTGTAAATATTCCTGATGATATCGGAACCTATGTTAAACCGCAAGAACTTATTGCTGCTCGTGAGCATTTTTCCGAGTGGGTGTCTGATTTGGCAAAACCTAGCTACCAAATCGTATCAACTACAGGCTTAAAAGAACAGGTAATCGATTTAAGTGTTAAACGTGGAGCAGGAGGTGGTAAAGCTTGGGGAACTGTCATTCATCAAGTATTTGAAGAACTTATCAAGGGTAATGATGATATTGATTCTGTAATAACCCTAGCTCTACAAGAAAATGAGGAATCTCTTGAGCGCAAAGAAGAAGTTTATACGGTCGTCGAAGAATTTTGCAGAACCGATTTGTGGCAAAGAATTACTCAGGCTGAATCAAAATATACTGAGGTACCATTTTCGTTGCAAATTGACAATGGTCATCCACTCAATGTTTATGTTAAAGGAGAAAATGAAAAACCAATTATTCTATCAGGTATTATAGACTTGGCCTTTAAGGAAAATGGCGAATGGGTGATTGTTGATTATAAGACGGACCGAGTCAACGAAGAAAGTGATTTGGATCGATTAAGAGAATTTTATGAACCACAGGTGAAGATGTATTGTGAAGTTTGGGATTCTATCATTGGCGAAAGTTGCCAGGAGGGTCAACTATATTTCGTGGAGAAAAATCAAATCAAAAATGCCTTCTCTTAATTTAAGCGTAATGGTTTTACCTTTCAGAAATTCAGTCATTATTTCACTCACTTAAGATTGAGGTAACTCAATGAATTAATGTGGTGTTTATAATGGCTACTCGTTATATATACTGGGTTAGGGGTGAAGTTTCGCTATGCGAAAGTTGCGTTATTAATAATACTTAACGGAGAATAAGCAAAAGTTTCTTGGCCATTATTATTCAAAGCCGTCACAAAAGAGAATATATTGAGTGGACCTTGGTGTGATGACAGACAGCGGATATTGTATTTCAGAGGTGTAAATGTAAAATTTACTTAATGAATCAGAGTAAATTGAACATTATTCCGGAACACGAGCCAGTGTTCCGGATTTTTGAGCTATCTGTAGGGATGGAGAGCCACTATGATATACCGATAAGGTCAACCTATCACTCTAAGTAAATATAACGACAGAAAAAGAACAGTAAATAATTACTATACGTTTTTTGGACACTTGATATGATATAATCTTAGCATAAAATGGTATTGTTGTGATTTTTGCGTAACAGCATACTGATACATACGGAATAACAGCGCATTCTTTGCGAAACTGAAAAGGCTTCAAGAATTAAAGGGGGTGAAGACAGGTGGTCAACAAAACAGAAGAAATCAGAAAGTACATCTTACGCATTCTGCAACAGGCCAAGGAAGATGGATATGCAACAAAGGATATTCGTGCTGGAGATATCAAAAAGGAAATGGGCTTGGGCAACATACCCCAATCGATTTGTAATGCAATGCGTAGCATCCACTGTTTTTCAAAATATGATGTGCTGGTTACACCCCCAAGCGGAAACAGCACCACATTGGAACTCAGGTACTACTTGGACAATGAAGCCCCCACGCAGCCAGAGTGCCCAGCAATTTTTACAAAAGGACGAGTTGATTATCGAACGATTGCAGGTCATAAATCAAAGCTGTGGGAGCAAGTTGATATCGCCTTTCTCCTGAATAATGCACTTGAATACCATAATAAGCTGGCCAAAATAGAGAACCACAGATATCGGTCATGGGAGCACTGCTATTCATTTTTTACCAAGCATCAATCCACAACTGACGACGAAGTCATCGACTTAATGTGTTTGCATCTCTCTAACTATTTGGCAAGTTGGGGAATGTTCCGAGGCGCAGCATTCCTGCTTCAAAAGGATTATAAGGTGCATCTTGAGGTTGTGCATTTAATGCTTAACGAGCGATTTCGCATTTTAAGAAGCACAAACATACGAGAAATTACACACAATGACGAGTACATAAATCGTATATTTGAACTCAACCAAAAAATCCCGGAAATTTATCGCAGAAAAACAACTGATTTCGAAAATGAAAATGGTCGAAACTCCTCCGATACGTTGATCACAAAGATATTGCTGGGAGTGTTTGGCTGTGTACCGGCGTATGACCGGTATTTCAAAAATGGACTTAGCAGCACAGGGGTTTCCTCTGCGCAGTTTTCCAAGCGTTCTTTCGTAGGACTGCTGCAGTTCTATGAGCATTATTATGATGACTTTGAAGCTGTACGCCTGAAGATAAGTGAACACGGTGTGGAGTACTCACCGATGAAAATGATTGATATGTGCTTTTGGCAAATTGGCTTTGACGGCGATACACAAAAGGTAGAATCAGAGCAGGAGTGATCGCCATGCCTAAGTCATCGAATCAAAAGTTAAAATTACTATATCTCCACAAAATTTTGCAAAAGAAAACAGATGAGCAGCACACCATGACAGTACAGCAAATGATCGCTGAACTTGCTGCACTTGGAATTAAAGCAGAGCGCAAAACCATTTATGATGACCTCGAAGCCCTTCGGCTATTCGGGGTTGATTTGATGTGCAGAAAAAGTAAAACCCATGATTATTATGTGAACGGAAAAACCTTCGAGTTCCCGGAACTGAAACTGCTGGTAGATGCGGTTGCGTCCGCTAAGTTTATTACAGAGAAAAAGTCCGGCGAGCTGATTAAAAAGATTGAAACTCTTGCAAGCGAATACGAAGCAAAAGACCTGCGCAGGCAGGTACTAATTTCAGGTCGGACAAAAACCGAAAATGAAAAAATATACTACAATGTAGATGTTCTGCATCGGGCAATCGCTGATGGAAAGCAGATCTCATTCCGTTATTTTGACATCGGTGTGGACAAGAAGAAACATTACCGTGACGGACACAGAACCGCCTCACCCTATGCCCTGTCATGGGAAAATGAAAAATACTATTTAATTGCGTTTTATGAAAAGTATGATGGTATTTCTCACTTTCGAGTGGAACGCATGGAGGAAATTGCGATCCTCGAAAGCGATATCCTCCAGCCGCCTGAAGGTTTTAGCCTGAGAGAATATTCGAAAAGAGTGTTTTCCATGTTTGGCGGAGAGGAGCATGAGATAACTTTGTGCTTTGACAACAGTTTAGTTGGCGTTGTTTACGATAAGTTTGGTCAAGACGTGGCGATCAAAAGTCCTGGCAAAGATAATTTCAAAATAACTGTAAGGGTAGCAGTCAGTCCGTCCTTTTATGCGTGGTTGTTCCAGTTCGGAAATTTAGTAAAGATTGAGGCACCAGCATGGGCAAGACAAGAACTGATTGGCATGGCTTCAGATATTGTCAGTGAGGTGTAAAGATAAAAATTTTATTTTGCAACATCGCCTATATGAAATATTACAAAGGCATCATTAAAAATGTGGACGAGCCGCGCTATAGCGGCTAAATATTCTGCGAACGGTGATGCCCATGAAAAATATAACTTTATGCCTCATGATACACAGGATGGCGAGCTTTGCTTAGGTTTTTTTGAAACTAAGAGCACTAACGGCGAGTTTTCCAAACAGCTTCACATCGAAAAGATTGAAGGGATTTCCAGACGTGATGAGCTTGCGGAAAATGTGTTGGTTGTTTGGTACGCCAAGTTTCATGACAATAGAACTGTCTTTGTGGGATGATACAGGAACGCTACCGTTTACAGGTATTATGAAAGCTTTGAAGTCAACTTGGAAGATGGCAGCTTATAAACCCAAAACTTTAACATAGAAGCCGCATTGGATGATTGTGTTCTGCTGTCTGAAGGCCAAAGAAACGTCCATATCTGGCAAGTCCCCCGAAAAACAAAACTCGTTCCTATGGTTTTGGACAAGCAAATGTTTGGTTTGCGTCCGAGGAATCTGCTGCGGGCTATGTAAAGAAGATCGAAACGCAAATCGAAAATTTTGATGGTGAAAACTGGCTTAGAAAATATCCAGATATAGAAATGGGGTTAGACTAGGTGCAAATCGGCTTTATCGATTTTTCTAAAGAAGAAAGAAATAAAATACTGGCTACGCTGAAGCTGCTCGGAACACAAACAGCATTGGATGAGCTTGGCATCGGAGTCATTCGGGATGCCTATGCAGATATTCTCTTCCCTGGTATTTCTACCATCCAAACAAGGGCAAAGTACTTTGTGCTCATTCCATACCTGTTTAAAAGAGCAGCAAACCAGAAACTATCTAGCGGTAGAGCGGTTCATAAATGGCTAACTGCCAATGAAGATAAAATGGTGGAGACGCTAGTACGCAATAGCGACAGCAAGGAAACCGGCATTATCGGAAAGAATGCATTAAAACAAAAACGGGCGGTCAAGATGAAGCCATCCAGCATTTATTGGAACGGCCTGCGAACCTTTGAAATTGTACGCAGTGCAGGTATTTCATTCAGTGCGGCCTGCAATGTCACTTGGTCGTCCGCTCAGAAGAAAAATGAAGCTGAACCTAAAACCGATGGTGATAGCTTTGATGATATGACAGCAGGACAAGGAAATTCCGTTTTATTTTCTCCTATCCTGCCGGATTACGATTTTGAGAAAACAGCCGCTATTACACTCACGCGCAAAGAAGCAGAGTTTTTAGCGGATAAAATTACAAAAGCCTTACTGTCCCAAAATACACTGTTTGCATTTTTAATCGAGCATAAACTTAACTGCAACAGCTTTGATGAGATTCCAGTGGATATTCTGGCGCATGAAATGAGGCATGATTATCTACTGGCAAAAGATTTTTCCGATTTTATCATTGGTGCGCACATCCGCTACAACATTATTTTCTCCAATTATCAGGATGAGGAAATGGTGGATGAGTTTAATTCCTGGAGAACTATGTTTGTAAATCGCGATTTTGATCTTGCTGCCGTTTTGGATCGCATTTCGTGTAACTATGCAACCGTAAAGTTCTGCGCAGACTTTCTTGATAGTGTTTATAAAAATGACTTGCAGGCGATGGATGAAATGATTATTGCAAGGGAAAAAGCCGTCAAGGGCGACCGCGCCAAGCTCTGCAAGCCAAATGAGTATCAGTATAACTTTGACAGGCCGGTGCATTTTTACAGGCTCGATTTTCGTTTTGGTACAGCCAAAACCATCATAGACGACATCATCAAAGGATTGGAGGGATAAGCATGGCAATGTTTGATACAGCACACAATAGATTAAGTTACGGAGAGCTTCTGCAACCGGAGTTGGGATATAAGCTTGATTTCGCTGTTGGCCTTACCTATTCCCTTGATCTCGAAGCTTTACTCGGCGTCCCCGTGTCGTTGGGCCTGCTGGATGAAGCAGATTCGGAACTAATGCGAAGCCCCTTCTACTTGCTGGAAGCAATTCGCAAAAGCAGTGACAGCCTCGCAATCTTCTGTAATGCGGGAGGCATTGCTTTACCGCAAAAAATACAGAGTATTTATTCGCTTTTAGAAAACAGTGTGTTTGAAATAAAACTTTCGAACAGACAGAACTTTCATCCAAAGCTATGGTTTATTAAATACACAAATGATGACGGTCACTCTTACATAAGGCTCCTTGTGCTCAGCCGTAATTTGACCTTTGATAACAGTATCGACCAATGTGTTGCGATGCAGGGTGAGATTACACGGACAAAACGCAATAAGAACAAGCCCCTCGCTGACATGTTGACCTTCGTTGGCGGGTATGCAGATAAAACAAAGAAGCAGAAAATTGCAAAGCTTGCAGATGATATTTTGCATGTTAAGGCGTTTGATATAGAACATCCCTTTGAAGATTATGAGTTCCTGCCTCTCGGCATAAGTGGGTACGATAAGGAAAAAACCAAACTGTTTAACAGCAAATATGATATTTTCGTTGTCTCTCCGTTTTTGAGTGACAATGTAATTAACGAGCTGTCAAAATGCCCCTACAACAAGGTGTTGGTAACGAGAAAAGCATCGGTTAGTCCATCGGTAATCAATAGTTTTAACAGCGTTTACATCACAAAGGATATTCTAAATGACAACGAATTTGGTGTAAAACAGGACATTCATGCTAAGCTCTATTTCACCATAACCAATGAAGGAAATTTCTTATACATAGGTTCAGCCAATGCCTCTCATAATGCGTTTCACAAAAATGTAGAGTTTCTGCTTAAGCTCAAATATAAGCCGAATTGCGTTGGATTCAAAACCTTTTTTAGTGACTTTATTCATGATGAAAACTGCCCGTATGAAAAAATCGAAGCTGCGCCCGAAAAGATACCAGCGGATGCGGTGCAGGATGCGATTGATAAAGCGTTCAAAGAAGCCATCTATGCCTTGAAAGGCGCAAAGGTAGTTGTAAGCGGCGACTCTTATGACATCCAAGTGGACTCAAAGGAGCTGAAAACAGAAGAAGCGGTGAAAATTGCTCCGCTGCAGCGGCAGGATCTGCTTCAGTCGCTTCTGCCGCAAACGCTGTTTAAAGGGATGTTACTCAGAGAACTGAGTGAATTTTATATTTTGTGGGTGCAAGGGCAAAAGATCGTCATAAAAATTGAAACCAAGGGCATTCCGACAGAGCGTGACAATGCGATATACAAAAGTATTATCAATACCGAGACAAAGTTTTTATCCTATGTGTCGTTTATGCTCTCTGAAGATTACGCTGCTGGGGTGCTGGAGGAATCGGAGTATCTGCGTCTGATGCAGAGTGACGAAAATGAATCGGCAAATGCACCTTTCTTTGCTGCTGTATATGAAAAGATGCTCAAAGTGGTTCATCAAAACCCAGCTCGGCTAAAAGAGGTTGCAGACGTGATAAAACGACTTGATAAGGACATCGTAGGCAATGAGTTTTTAGAGATGTACAAGCAGTTTGAACTTGCGGCAAGGAGGCTAAAAAATGATACCAAAGGATTTTCAAAAGGCTACCGCCAATCGGATACTAGCAGTGTTTCGAGGCGGTCAAAACAGAATACTGCTTGCCGATGAGGTTGGACTTGGAAAAACCATCATTGCCAGTGATGTCATAAGACAGGTTTCGGACTGGCATAGGCATGAGAAAAACGATGATCACTTTAAGGTGATTTATATCTGTTCTAATATTAATATCGCCAATCAAAATGCGAGGAAGCTTGGCATCAGAGACTTGATGAATGTTTCTGAAAGCCGCTTGTCCATGCAGCACCTCAAAATCTATCAAAACAGAGGGCGAGATCGCAGTTATGAGCAGCTCATTCCGCTGACGCCGGCCACCTCCTTTTCTATGACCTCCGGCTGCGGCAATCAAGAGGAACGTGCTTTGATGTACGCTCACCTCAAGCGACTGATTATGTTTAAGGGATACACAGCAAAACTGTTTCAGTTTCTTGCTTATGATGCGGAAAAGTATTGGCAATGGTATGTGGATACATATGAAGAAAGGGTGCAGCAGTGCGACAGCAACGGCAGCAGTTATCTCTATGAAATAGGCATGGAGCTTACGAAACGGCTTGAAGCTGATAGCGAGCTTGTAGATAACATCCTTTCAAACTGCACATCGAGAAGCCCGTCCAAAAAGTACGAGAGTAGATCACTGATCAACGCTCTTCGGAGGATCTTTGCTCAAATCAGCCTTGATAAGCTGGAGCCTGATCTGGTTGTCATGGATGAGTTTCAACGCTTCCGCGATTTGATTGTCCCCACCGATGATGAACAAGGAATGCTTACTCGGCAGTTTCTGCAAAATACCGACACCAAGGTACTGCTGCTGTCGGCAACGCCCTACAAGCCGTACTCTACATTGGAAGAAATTAGTGCCGATGAAAATGCGGAACATTACAAAGAATTTATGGACGTAATGCGGTTTCTTTTTTATGATGACGAAGCGCATCAAAGCTTTCAGAAGGTGTGGCAGGATTACTCCAGCTCTCTTTGCGAAATCTCGAAAGGTGATTTTACGGTACTGCTTGCAAGGAAGAATACTGCTGAAGATGCGCTTTATAAAAGCATCTGCAGGACAGAGCGTTTTAACAGCGGGATTATCGATGACAGCGATGCAAGGGAGGTTTCAATCTCAGACGGGGATATCCTGTCTTACAGTGAGATACAATCCCTTTTAGATGAAATCAGTGCCCGAAGCAAGCGACCCCTTCGTTATCGCAATGTTCCCATGGATTATGTAAAATCCTCACCCTACTTGCTCTCGTTCATGGAAAGCTATCAGCTCAAAAAACAAATTACAGATTATTTTTCTAAATATCATGACTTTGGACTGGTAAAAGGCCCGAATTCCAAGTGCCTGCTTCTGAAGAAAAGCACCATACATAACTATCAGCCTATAGCTGCAAATAACGCACGACTGGTAAAGCTAAAGGATGTTGTATTTGAAGGCGGTAAAAACAGTACTGAAAATTTGCTTTGGATTCCACCATCAAAGTCGTACTACAGAACAGGAAGTATATTTGATAAAAACAAAGACTATTCAAAGATACTCGTATTTTCCTCATGGGAAATGGTGCCGCGAATGGTATCGGTTATGCTTTCTTATGAAGCGGAACGGCTGACGATCGGCAAGCTCTTTCATAACGCAAAACTGAAGCGTGGCAGAGGATACTTTGCGACTAGGGAAGAACGTCGTTTTGGTATTACAAGGCTTAAAAACGAGACGGAAGATATTGTTTGCCATGTATCCGGCACTCTTGCACGGCTTTATAATCCAGATGAGCACATCGGCAAGGATATTAAGCAAATCAGGAGAGAGCTTGCCGAAAAGCTTCAGCCAAAGCTGAATGCAGTCAAAGCTAAATACAAGCTTTCCGAAAGCGGAGCTGCCGGCGCAAAGTCGCTGATAGAGCTCATAAAAGCACTGGACAGCAATCCATCAGCGACACCTTCGACTATCCCAGCTGGAGCTGTTGGCATATTAGTCAACATGGCAATTGGTTCACCTGCCATTTGTGCGTACAGGCTTTTTAATTCTAACGAGGTGATAACCAGGGCGCTTGCTAAAAAAGTATTTGTCAGCTTATTTAATAAAGCCGAAAGCTCGGCTGTTCTTGACTTGCTGTATGGCAGCAAGGGCGACGATTCCTATTACGAAAATGTCTTTCGATATTGTGTGGATGGTAATCTGCAGGCCATGCTGGATGAATACGCTCATATACTTGGCGAACATGGAGAAGCTCTTGCGGATGCGATGATCGATGCCTTTTCGGATACGGCCTCTCTGCAGGCAGATACGCTGGAATCCTTTACAGGAGCAGAAAAAGAAAAGCCGCGTCTGCGCACGCACTTTGCTGTTGGATATTTCAATGCTCGCGTTAGCAACGAAAATGTGCAGAGAACTGAAAAAATCCGCAAAGCGTTTAATTCACCATTCCGTCCGTTTGTGTTGTCTACTACATCAATCGGGCAGGAAGGATTGGATTTTCACTTCTACTGCCGCAAGGTCATGCACTGGAACTTACCGTCAAACCCTATAGACCTGGAGCAGCGTGAGGGACGTATTAATCGGTACAAGTGCCTTGCGGTGCGCCAGAATATTGCACACAAGTACAGCAGTGAAAAAACATGGGATGCTATGTTTGAAAAAGCCGCACAAACAGAAAAGGGAGATCTGCCGGATCTTGTTCCGTATTGGTGTTTGACGGATGGAGAAGCAGCTCCTGTCAAGATTGAACGTATCGTTCCGATGTATCCGTTGAGCCAGGACCGCTTGCGATACAATCGCTTGATTAAAATACTGTCGTTATATCGACTGACATTAGGCCAGCCGAGACAAGAGGAGTTAATTGAG